>OJMN01000411.1_pt1 | contig 27483 bp, 20 predicted proteins | sample 1597261 | NCBI WGS metagenome assembly OJMN01 (sample SAMEA2452130, study PRJEB22498) | human gut metagenome | biome: human feces; feature: human gut; material: feces | place: Australia | collected 2012 | reverse complement strand
TTAGTAATGCATATCAAGATGCTGCTAAAGAAGCTGAGAAGTTGGCTGATGCACAGAGTAAGATTGGAAAGAAAACGAATATTTCATATACTTCTACAGAATCTGCTACTAATTCCATAAAAGAAGAGAATAGTGTATTAGAGCAGAATACTCAGAAAATTAAGGAAAATACACAGGCAAAAGAACAGAATGCAAATGTAAATCTTAATAAGTATGATAAACGGTTAGATTCTTATAATGGTAAGATTGATAAATACAAGACAACTATTGATAGATTTAATGATGGTGGTTGGTCAAGTGATACATATTTAAAAAATGTACAAGCTGTCAAGAATGCCATTAATGAGTATGAAACTCTGCTTAATGAATTAAAGGGCAAAGATGCTAGTTTGGTGACAAGTGATGATATTTCCAAATTGGACGAGTATGAAAAGAAAATCAAAGATACTATCGCTACTGTCACTAATATGTCAGCTTCTGAAAAGGGATATAACTTTGTTTCTGGTCAGAAAGAATTAGACAAGATTCACAAACTTCTCAATGAAAATAGTAAGATGTCTTCTGAGGCAAAAGCTAAAATCAAAGCTTACTATGCAGAAATTGAAAGCGGTAATCCTAGTATGAGTCTTGACAAGATTCATGGTGAAATCTTAAAGATTTATAATGCTGAAGTTGAAGCTGGTCGTGCTGGCAGAACATTATGGGACACCTTAAAGAATAGCGGATTCCATCAGATTGCTGCGCAGATGGCAGGAATGGTTGGCGTGTATGATGTTATTAATCTTGGTAAAGAAGGTTTAAGTGTCGTAAGAGAACTTAATACCGCTCTCACAGAAATGCGAAAAGTATCTGATGAATCTTTGCAAAGTTTAAAAAATTATCAGAATACAACATTTGATACGGCAGATGCGGTTGGTACAACTGCAAAACAGATACAGACAAGCACTGCCGACTATATGCGATTGGGTGAGTCGCTTGATGAAGCTTCCGAAAGTGCGAAAACAGCAAATGTACTCCTGAATGTATCTGAATTTAATAATATTGAAGATGCAACTAAGTCACTTGTTGCTATGGGACAAGCGTATAAAGACTTAGATAAAATGACCATTGTTGATAAGCTTAATAAAGTAGGTAATAATTATGCAATATCAACAGATGAATTAGCCACTGCCCTTCAAAAATCATCAGCTACTCTCTCACTCATGGGAAATACGATTGATGAGGCTGCAAGTTTAGTCACTACAGCGAATGCAACGATTCAGGACGCAGATAGTGTTTCAGCAGGTTTACGCACGATTTCTCTTAGATTGGTTGGTACAGAAGAAGCCGAAGAAGAGCTTTCTGCAATGGATGAGGAAGTAGATGCTTTCGTAAAAGCAACAAATTCAAAAAAACAACAGATAATCAAAGATTATACTGCCGTAGCTTCTAACAATTATCAAGGTTTTGATATTCTTGATAGTAATGGAAATTATAAAAATACATATCAAATCCTCCTCGGTATAGCCAAAGTCTATAAAGAGATTCAGGAACAAGATAAAAAATTGGGAACAAATCATGCCACAGCTTTAATTGAAGAATTAGCGGGCAAAAACCGTTCGAATATTGCTTCAGCGATACTGCAAGATCCGACACAGCTTGAAGCTGTTAAGAAATCTTCAGAAGAAGCATTGGGATCAGCAAAAAACGAATTAAACTCTTATCTTGATAGTATTGATGGTAAAATGGCACAGTTGGAGAATCGTGCGCAGGAGTTCTGGTTTAAGGTGATAGACTCCGAAACTATTAAGAATGGTATTGATTTATTATCCACTCTGATTAAAGGTACTACTGATTTTGTAGATACAGTTGGATTGTTACCAACTATTCTTACAGGAATTGGAGCAGTATTATCTTTTAAAAATGTCGGCATTGATACGTTAGTGGCGTATTAATCAAATCATTGTTATTGTTTTGAACGTACCGACATCATAGGGTTTCTAACGGATACGTTAGTTTGGACTATGATAAGTATGCTATACATACGATAAACGAAGACGCAATATGCGAGGAAGGCTGTAAAACTCATGGTACTACTCTATTATAAGGAAACTAAATAGACATAGTAAAAATTCATGAATTCAGTTGGTTCGCAGGGATAGACCTTTAAAATGGTAAGCCCTCAGAGAGTGACAACCGTTGGTGGTAGTTATATGAAACGATGCTACTATAATATGCATTCCGTACTCATGACACGACATGTTAAATGATGTGAACTTATCTCATATCTCGTGTAAATCAGTTTGACCTCTCAGTTCCTAGAGGTAGATAAGATGGAACAAAACCAAGAAATCTTGATTTCAATCGAGTAAAATAGAGAATAATAAAATAGCACCACAAGTTGCTGTTCTTGTAGTGCTAAATTGTCTTTGAGATTACCGAAAATCAAAGACTCTCTATATTGTAACATTGGGGGTAGTACATAAAATTGGTGTATGTACAAATTTATTGTATCAAATTGCCATAATTTTACAATCCAGAACGTAAGTTTGTCGAATAATGCAGAAAGAAAAATATTCAAATTTTGAATAATTCTATTTACAAAATTTTACAATTATGCTATTGTGAAAATATAAAAATTTTTGCATTTTTTGAAGGAGGCAAATTGGATGGAAGATATTAAAACAAGTCCGAAAAGTTTAAGATCGTTGGTTGGTGAAATCAATAAGGGAAAATATAATTTTGACTTACCAATTCAACGTAGAGCTGGTATTTGGAAACCAAAAGAGAAGTCATTGTTTATTGATACTTTGTTAAGAAACTACCCTATTTACCCTGCACTTGTGAATAAACACAGTGACACAAAAGAGATTGATGTAGTTGATTTTAAGCAACGTTTTACTACAATCGCAGCCTTTGCTAATGACGAATTTAAATTATCAAAGAATTTAAAACTATTAACAATTGATGGGACTGAATACGAAATCGCAGGAAAGAAATTTTCTAAGCTTGACGAAACTGTTCAGTCAAGATTTAATGACAGAGATATTTCTATTATAACAATGACAGATGCAACCGAAGAAGAAATTGTTGATATTTTTGAAAGAATAAATATGGGACACCAACTTTCAAACGGACAGAAAAGAAGCACTATTGAAAGCAATGAAGTTAGAGAAATTATTTACTCTATTGCTGATCATCCATTCTTTGAAAAAGTTTTATCTCCTGCCCAGTTTAAAAAGAACCTTGACAGAGATATTGTTATTCAATGTTTAATGCTTACAGAAAAGACAGATAAAAACAATTTTACTTCATTTAGAGATGTAGATATGAATAAATTTATTATGTATTATAATGATAAGATTGCAGATCCAAATGAAAAACAATTTGCAGAAAAGAAAATTGAAAATCTGCGCAAAGCATTAGATAGGTTGAATGAAGAACTTCCAGAAGATGTAAAAATAAAAGCAAGTACAATTCCAATGTGCATTTATGGAATGTACCGTATGGTTAGAGATTCTAAATCTACTTCTAAATATATGGAATGGTTGAACGAATTTTTAGCATCATATGATACGAACTTGGATTATTTGCAATACTGCTCTAATGGTACATCTAATAGTGATATGGTAAATGGACGATTGCAGTTCTTTAAAGATGCTATAAAGGAAATTGGATAAATTATTTTGGAATATTTTTCATATATACAAATTAAGATATATATGATAAAATAGATTAGCGGAGCGTAAACATACGTTCTATATTGCATTATTATTATCTTTGATATATAATAAATGCATAAATAAATTTTGGTAGCTCATATATGAGTGAATATTTATGTTCTGTCAAATGGCAGGAAGGGGGTTTGTTATAAACTCCCTTATTTATTTTTAAAGGAGAAAATGATATGCATAGAGTTATGGTTTTTATTGATTATCAAAATTTTAATATAAATCTTAAAGAACATTATAAAGGCAAAACATTTAAACCAATTAATTATTGGGCTTTAGGTAAGGCGATAAATGAAATAATACCATTTCAATCAGAAGTTTTAAAAACTTATTTATTTGCTTATAAGCCATGCGATGATCTAATGAAGATAGAAAGCTACTCGAAATATTATGAATGGCTTACTAAATTAAAGAAAACACCATATCTTGAAATTATTGAAGGTAGACAAGAATTACGAACTTATGATGATATAAAATTAGATATAAATGATCCTAGAACTTATTATACAGAGGAAAAAGAAACTGATATAAACCTTGCTACTCATATGGTAGCAAAAGGATTTCAAAATGCATATGATATTGCGGTGCTTGTATCGGGAGATACTGATTATATAAAAGTTGTAGAAACATTACACAATATTGGTAAAATTGTTGTAATAGCTCATTTTAAACATCAAAATGTAAGCCGCTATGATGATATTTGCGATTCAAATATTATTCTATATGATAATGTATTAAATCAAGCAGTAAACAAGAAATATAATGAAACAAAAGAGCAGGACTAATCTCCTGCTCTTTTACTATGTATGTGTTTTTGTTAATTTTATGGATTACAAACACTACAAGGTTCATATCCTTCTGCTATAGCATCGTTTATATCAATTGCAATTTTACTATTCCATAAATATCTACATCCATCTTTATGATATTTTGAGCCATTTTCGGTGATATAAACTGTATATGTATTATTTTCTTCAGAATAATCATTATTATAATAATCACTGTCATAATAAGCATCTTCATATGATTTATAAGATTCTATTTGTTTTTTAAGATCAGAAATTGTATCATCTTTTTCGTCAAGAAGCTTATTTAGATCATCTATTGTAGATTGTTTGTCTTTTAAATTAGACAGTTGCTTATCCTTTTCGTTTAATTTTATTTCTAATCCGATTCTATTGTTTGTTAATTCTTTTATTCTGGACAAATATTCATTGTTTTTTGATTTTAAATTCGATTTTTCTTTTTGTAACTTTGAATTTTTTGATTTAAGTTCAATTATTTGATTATTTTCTGAATTTAATTCGTATAAAGAGTAAATATCTGTACCAGTTAATATAGTGATAATTAAAAGTAGAAAAATTACAAGTTTCTTTTCTTTTGTGAATTTTTTCATAATTAAAACTTCCTTATAGCTGTTGAAATAAATATATCTAAAAAGAGAATATATAAATATGAGGATAACATAATGTCATCCTCATACCATTGTGCACCGTGTTACACTAAACACTCAAATTTTCTAGCAGAAATTAAAATAATTATGTAAGTTATTTGCGTTTAATTTTGAACCAGAGATGTTTGCCAGCATGTAGTTCAAAATACTTTACACTTCTTACAACATTGCAAGCTAATAATATCGCAATTATTGCAAGTAAGGTAAACGCAAAGGCAATTGCGATCGTGCAAAAACACGAAAGCAAAATTGTAAAAATCTGTTCCATATCTCACCTCTCTTCTGATTATTAAGTAATCGTCTTGGGAAGTTATATGGGACAGAACGTCCAGAATTGTATAAACTTCTGATGTGAATACACCTTCGCTTTCTATGGTTCTAAGCCATTGGTGTATGGTTAATGAGTTACATCTGTATATATACAGGTTAAATTTATTGTAGCACAGCATTCCATATTATGATAGTCTGAACATATGTTTACCATTTTGCTCCACAATTTTTACAGTGCATTGTGTTTCTTACATCTGAACTGAACAATCCAAATATTGCACCGCCAAATATTTTCTTACCAGTTGAAATCTTTTCTACATTAAGTGAGCCACAGGTAGGGCATTTTGGCATGTTCTTACCACCATTGCGAAAAGCTATTTTAACATCCGCACCTTGACGTATTGCATCACCGATAGCCATATCTCGTTCATATTCGGCAGATTTTTGTGCTTTGATTCTGTCTCGATTATTAAAGAGATATTCATCAAATTCTGGTGAAGATTTTACGCACTCTTCTATGAATTGGTCTTTTTTGTTTTTATCAATAGTATCATGGTCAATTTCACCATTCCAGACTAATAAATATTTATCTGGAATAGGGTAACAAATTGATCCACATATATCACAATCGTTTTTTTCAGTACCAAATTTCATCCATACTCTTCCGCATTTTTTACAATACATTAACATGATAATATACCTCCAATTTATGAAAATTGTATCACATATAATAAAATTCGACAAGCATTCAAACAGCTTGTATTGATAATATAGTATGATATTCAAAACATTTGACAGTGATAAAGATACATTTTCATCAAAATTTGGAATATTTGGAAAATCATTTGAAGATATTGGAAATAGATTTAAAAAAGTTTCTAATGAATTAATTGAAACAAATGATTATACAATATCAAATATTGTGAATGCATGGAAAAATTCTTCTATTAAGAAAGATTTAAGTGATAAATTTATTATTACTAAATCTGATATACAAAATAAATTAAAAGACCTTTCTGTTTATGATCAAGATCCATCTAATATTTTGGCTTCACTTCTTAATAATAAAGAAAAAATAGAAGCTGGTCAAAAAACTTGGCAGGATTATTTTAATTGCCTAAAAGAAGGCGAAAAATGGCAAGTAAAATTTGTTCAAGAAAATGACTTAACTAAAGTATCTCTTGATGATGTAAAAAATGCTCAGAATGCAGCAAAACAGTCTGCTATTGCTTATAATAATGGATTAGAGCAAATGACCATTGGTGCTAAAGCTGCTAATATTGCTTTAGAAGGATTAAAGATGGCGGCAAATATGATTGCTGGTATGCTTATCGCAGAAGGCATCCAACTGGCTATCACAGCAATAGATAACTGGATTCATCGTGTCGAGAAGGCAAATGAAGCTATGGATAAAGCTACTAGTGAATATGCTTCTGCGAAATCCGTACTAGAAGAAACGACATCTCAGTTAAACGAACAAAATAAACGAATTGATGAACTTAATAAGAAAGATAAACTTACCTATGTTGAACAGGAAGAATTAGACAAATTAAAAGAAGCTACTCGACAGTTAGAGCTTCAAAAAAATATTGAAGAAAAAGAGAAGGCTAATTCTGCGCGAGAGGCGGCAGATAAAACAGTAACTGCATTTAATAAGCAATATGGGAAAGGTGATATTGATAAAAATGCGGTTGATACTCAACTTGCTCAGTCAAAAGCAACTGGCGTATTTCAGGAAGCTCGAAACAGCGATGATATTGTTGGCAATTTAGCATCTTTTGAATATTATACGGAGCAGATGGAAAAGACACAAAAGAGATATAACAAAGCCTTGAAATCTGGTTCTAAGGATGATATTAAGTATTATGAAGAGAATTTACAAGATTGTATTGATACTGTAGATGAATATACAACATCATTAAATAATAATATTGAAGATCTCACAAAGAAGAAGAACAATCTTCAAGATGCCTATGATAATGCTGTCAAAAAGAAGTCTAATGGAGAATCTTTGTCTTCCGATGAAAAAAATACAATTTCAAAATATCAAGAAATTGCAGACATAATTAAGTTAATCTACTCTTACACTGACAAAGTAGGATGGAATAATTCTCAGATTTCAGAAATTTTCAATACAAACGGAATTGAGAAATCAAAAGAAGATCTTCAACAATTGGCACAAGAAGGTAAGCTTACAGAGGAAGAATTACAAAAATATCCTAATCTCATGAATGCGATTAATAGCGCAGAGTTTTTAGGGGAAAAAGATTCTAATCTTAAAGTTTTCTGTGATGATTTGAATGCTGGTGTGGATGCTATTGAAGATACGGGTAATGCTGCTGATTCTGCTGCCCCATCTATCGCTTCTTTTGACGAAGCATGGCTCAATCTCAAAAACACAGACGATTCCGATTTAAAAGGTGCGGCAGATGACCTTCTTGACCTTGCAAATGCAGGACAATTAACAGGAAACGCACTTGAAGGTTTGGCTGGTGGTCAGCAGTTGATGAATGAAACAGGTTTATCAGCAGAGGCACTTGCACAGAAAATAAATGGTCTTGTAAACGCTTCTACGCAGCTCTCTTCTATGTCTACACAGATTTCTAAGATATCTGATATGCTTGCTGACAAGAAAAATGGTACAGTTGCATCCGCTTCTGATTTAGCAGGATTTGATGTTTCAGTCCGTGGTCTTGAATCATGGGATAAGTTTGAAGAGGTAATGGGTAGTTCTGAATCTAGCATGGATCAGTGCCAGAAAGCAGCCAATGCTCTTGCTACTGAATGGGTAAATGATGGCAACTTCTTGGCAAACCTTACTGATGAAAACAAACAGTATTATATCACTCAGCTTGAAGATATGGGTGTTAAAAATGCCGAGCAAATTGTAATAGAGGCTCTGACAAAAAAAGAAGAAGAACTTAGGTTTGAAAAACTTCTTTTTGCTGATGCATCTACAGATTTTCAAAATGCAACAGTTGCAGATATTCTTAAGCTTCAAAATCTTGGTGATATTACAGAACAAGAAAAAGCAAAATTGGCAGCTTTCACATTGGAAAAACAGTATTGTAATAAAAATACTATTGTAACTGATGCAGATTGCCAAAATATCTACACTCTTGCTAAAATGGCTGGTGCAGGCACAGAAGCTTTAAATAAACTTGCCGCATTAAAACAGCGATTGTCTGATAATCCAATTATGTCTAACGAAATGCGCAATAATATTAACAGTGCAATTCAGGATATTGTAAATGGTGTAACAACTTCAGCTGGTGCAAAGTTAGATATACCACAAGTGAAAGTAAATTCTTCTGGTTCATCAAGTTATAAATCTCCGTCATCAAAAAAATCCAAATCTAAATCAAAAACAAAGTCTGATGCAGCCGAAGTATTTGACTTTATTGAGATTAAACTTAACAATCTTACAGACAAGGCATCTAAGGCTAAAGACAAGATTGATGATCTTCTCACATTCGGTCAGAAGAAAAATCAAACCAAAAAAGCAATCGAAGCTACAACAAAGGCTATTACTGCACAGGAAAAAGCATACAAGAAATACATGGCATATGCCAATAAAGCTGCGAAAACACAGAATAGCAAAAAGACAACTTCATCATCTTCATCATCCTCCTCTTCTTCTACAGGTGGAAACGCTTTGTATGATGCTGCTACAAATTACCTTGGATTGAAATATGTTTGGGGTGGCGCAAGTCTTACAAGTGGTGCTGATTGTTCTGGATTTACACAGCAGATTTATAAGAAGTTTGGTGTAAGTTTACCACATCATGCGGCTGACCAGGCTAAGATGGGAACAAAAATTACATCGAAGAAAAATTTGCAAGCTGGTGATTTAGTATTCTTTGGAAGCAAGAACAACATCACACATGTAGGTATTTATGGTGGAGACGGTAAGTTTGTTGAATCCCCTCATACTGGCGCATCTGTAAGAGTTTCCAAACTTTCATCTCGTAAGGATTTTGTATCTGGTTCACGTTTTAGCAAAATCAACAATGCAACATCTACATCTTCTAGCAGCGGAAAGAATGTAAAAAAGATAAAAGGTGTATCATCCAAGACACTTGACCATTATAAGAAACTTATCCGTGAAGGAACACTTGGTTCAGATGGTATCGCTTCTATTAAGAATGAAAACCTGAAAAATGCATTAAAGGATTATCAGGTCTATTATGAGAAAGCAAAAGCTTGCAAGGAACAGGTTGCCAGTCTTACGGATCAGTTAAAGGATTTATATGAGACTTTAGCGAACAACCCGATTGACAGTGCTTCTGATAAGATTGAGAAACTTGGAACAAAGATTGATATTCTGAATGCCAAGGTAGGTAATCTTACATTTGATCCAACAAAGAAAATCGGCACGTCTGATATTGATGGTCTATATAAACAGATTATTAAAAACTACAATAGCCAGTTATCAGCTTCAAAAACTGCTTATACTGGTGCAACAAAGAGTTATAAATCCAATAAGAGTTCTCTTACAAAGTCTCTAAAAAAAACAAAAGCTAAAAACATTGGTCTTACTCAAAAGGAATTTAATTCTATTAAGAGTAATTTAAAATCCAATAAGTCAATTTCGTATAATCTTATTAACAAGATTGAAAATGACACTCTTAGGGAAAAGTGCATAGCACATAATGAATATCTTCTTGCAAAGAATACCGCAACTGATAATTATAATCAGGCTAAAGAGGATTATACCTCTAATGTTCGTCAGGCTAGGAAAGATCGCTTTGATAAGGTGCAGGCAAGGTATGATAATAAAGCTGGGCTGATTGAGCAGAGAAAGAACTCTGTCTCCAATTCCCTTAATATAGCTGAAGCAAAAGGTCAGTTGATTGGTGAAGCTTATTATGCACGTCAGGCAAATGCCGTCAAATCTGACATGAAGCTTAAACAAGAAGAAGCTGGAAAACTTGCAAAGAAATTATCTACAATTAAGTTTGGCAGTAATGAATGGTATGAAGCGCAAGAAGCTTTAAATGGTGTCTATGAAGCCATTCAACAGGACGAACAGGAACTTGCAGAGTTTCAAAAATCTATCAATGAGTTGAAGTTTGACCGTTTTAACGAGTTGCTTAATAAGCTTGGAGACATCACAGACGAGACAGATTTCTTAGTTGACATGCTTGATTCTGACAATCTATTTGACAGTAATACGGGAATGATTACGCAGGATGGTATTACTGCTATAGGGTTGACTGCACAGAATTATGATACATATCTTGCGGAGGCTCAAAAGTACAAAGATGCTATTGCTGATCTGAATGAGATGTATAATAGTGGAAAAATTGGTCTTACTGATTATAACTCTAAACTTCGTGAGTATCAGCAAGGTCAGCGTGATTCTATTAAGTCTGCAAATGAAGCAAAGAAGTCATTAGTTGCCTATGTAAAGCAAGGATTAGATGCACAAAATGATGCTTTGGAAGAAGCAATTTCGAAGAAAAAGGAATTGTTAGAAACCGAAAAAGATTTGCACGATTTTCAATCCAAGATTGCTGATCAAAACAAGAACATTGCTAATTTGCGCAAGCAGATTGCGGCACTGGAAGGCGATTCATCAGAATCAAATCGTAAAAAGCTTCAGCAATTGAAATCCGATTTGAAAGATGCCGAAAAAGAACAGTCAGATACTTTGTATGATCGTTCTGTATCCGATCAAGAAAAAGCACTCGATGATATGCTCACCAAGAGTAAAGAGTCTGCTGAAGACTACCTGAAAGATACCAATAAGGTCTTCTCTGATGCTCTCACATATGTTAATGCTAACTCTTCACAGGTTGCATCAAACATTGAGAAAATTGCAAAGGATACTGGTTATGATGTGTCTACTTATATTGTGAATGCTTGGAAAGATGGTGGCGATGCTGTAGGTGATTATGCAAGTACATTATCTTCTAACATTCCAAACATTACTGCACAGCTTGGATTGATTGCGTCTTCATGGCAATCTATTTGTAAAGCTGCGGATGAAGCTGCTGAAGCAAGTGCTAAGTACGCAGAGACAAAAGTTACAGACACACAAGGTATTGGATCACCAAATGATTCTGGAACTAGCGGAAACGGCTCTGGTTCTTCTGGAAGTAATGATGCTGACAAGCAACAGGAATTGTACGAACTCAGAAAGAAAGCAAGTGATATTACGGAATGGATATCTAAGCATTCAGTATCGGCAACACACAAGAAATCGTATTACGGTGCTCTTAATCAGTATCTTTATGATAAACAGCATGGACAAGTTCTGAGTAAGGCTGATGAAGTTGCCCTTGCGAAGAAACTTGGTGTATCTGTAAAAAGTGATTTGTCTGGTAAGAATGATAGAGAAAAAATTACTTCAGCTCTCAAGAAACTTACAAAAGACGCTTCGTTCTCAACTGGCGGTGTGATTAAGGATCTTGTTAAACTTTCTGGGGAAGATGGTATTAGTTTCTTACAACGTGGCGAAGCTGTTCTTTCTAAGGAACAGACACAAGCATTGTTGAATTTTAAGCCTGTTATTCCACAGATTGACTCTATCATTGGCAATCTGAAGAACATTCCTATTGAGAAAATTTCATCCCAATCTCCTACTTATCAAATTGATAATAGAACCATTGTTGAAGGCGTTGCCACCGATCAGATTGTTAAACAGATGGAAGGTGTTGCTCAAAAACAGGCTGAAAATGTTGTAAGAAAGATCAACCAAGCTACTTATGCTAAAGGCGTAAGAAGATAATTTATGGAGAGGATGTAATAGTTCTCTCCTATTTTAATGGAGGAAAACGTATGTCAGAAGTGACTAATGAAAGAAAAGTAAGTATTCTCGAAAAACTGCTTCTTGAACGTGATAAACAGATTCGAAGGTTACAGGAAGAGAATACTGAATTACAGAAAGAAATTGAAAGTTTTGGAAGTGATATTCAAGAATTACAGGATATTATTTCTGAGACGCAGAAATTGAATAGAGAGTTTTCTGGCACAAACAGAGAAATGAAAAAACTCAAAAAGAAATATGAAAAAGAAATGAAGAAAATGATGTAAAAAGAAAGGAGGCTACCATGACAATTCAAACTCGTGGTTTTACTTTTGATAGCATAACCTCCGATGAGCTTGGACTTATGGTGTGTGAATTCAATGGGAATACCTCATCTGAAACATCTGGTGGAAATATTGAATTTACCTTGATATCTGCTCCTATCAGAAATAGATGGTACAAAAGTGGAAATGCAAACTATTCAGAAGCGATTATGTTTGAATTTCAAGTTATGAAACAGAATTTTGAGCCAATTGATTCATATGAATATTCTACTTATGCTAGATTATTACAACGAAAAGATGATTACAAAGAATTTACAATCACAAAGTCTGATTATGATACAGTACATTTTTATGTGCAATTAAATATTTCACCGATTCAAGTCGGTGGCGATATTATGGGGCTTAATATTACAGGCACTACAGATTCTCCGTATGCTTATGGACAAATGATTACAAAGAAAATTTCTACTAAAAATGGTATTGGTATGTTAAAGTTTGTAGATATGAGTGATGAAATTGGTTATATTTATCCCGATATAGAAATTGACATTTCCAGTGCTTGCAATCTTAAAATTACCAATGAAACATCGGGTGAAATTTTCAAGCTGAATAATTGCATCAATAATGAAGTTATAAAAATTGATGGAACAATCTTAGAAATCACTTCTACAGCTATATCACATAAAATCTACAATGATACAAACTACAAATTACCACGTATTGTAAACGACTTAAATAAAAGGACAAATATATTTAAAATTGAGGGTAATTGCACTCTTACGATGAAATATAGACCTATACGAAAGGTGGTGATCTGATGGCAGTTCAATCATTTAATTTACCAGTTGATTTTTTGAATAATCTTGAAAAACCAATTATTTACATTACCAAAAAGGATAAAACCTTTCTTGGTGCAGTAAGTATTTATGATGATTTATCTCTCACTTTTAATCTAAACGCTTATCAGACTGCTTCTTTTAAAATCTATAGAGATATCAATGGTAAGAAGTATGAACATTATGACGATTTTCAAGAAGACCGTCTAATTATGATTCAAGGCATTGGTTGGTACAAAATTCATGTGGAGACTAATATCGAAGATACAGGAATCTCAAAAAGTATTACTGCAAACTCATTGGAATGTACTTTATGCAATAAGCGACTCATTGATTTTGAATGTAACTCAGGCGAAATCCTGTACGATGATTATGTGAAAACTATCTTCTATGATCCTATTAATCCAAAGGGAAGTCTGTTGAATCGAGTATTAAATGTTGCTCCAAGTTGGTCGGTTGGTCATGTAGATGCTTCTCTTGCTAATAAACAGAGAAGTTTTGACGAGGACGATATAGATGTATATTCATTTTTAACTGGTGATGTATCAGAAGCATTTAATTGCTTGTTTGTTTTCGATACATTCAATATGACTATAAATGCTTATGATTTAGACGATTATGGAGAAGATACAAATATCTATATCTCAATTGATAATCTTGCGCAGTCTATGACAGAAAGCATTGATGAAAATAGCATTATTACATGCTATCGTGTAAATGGTGGTGATGGAATTTATATCAATGAAGTCAACCCAAATAGCACAAATAAAATTTACAATTTTGAGTATTATCTACCAGAAATGGAAGAATCTATTCAGAATAAGGTGAAAGCATATAATGAGAAATATCAGTCTTTAAAACCACAGTACGAAGAAATTATGAAACGTCTTGGTGATCAGATTGGCGTAATCCAGGATCTCGAAACGCGATTACCTGATAGTTTGGATTCTAAGGATTGGACGAAATATGGATTAGAGTTTTTGGATTCTAAGGTTAAATCGTTCAAGAATATAGATGAAGTTTATTGTGCACAAGGCATGAATAAACCAGATTCTTTTAACTATAATTTGTATCAGCAAAATCTTGAGGATTTGAACAATGTTACTGCCGAATACAATAAAAGAAAGTCTGAGGTTGATTCTGCTACAGAAGTTTATAATTTTATTATCGCAGAAAGAAATGCTGTTCAATCTCAGTTGGATATGGATAAATGGGTTACTAAGGATGAATGGAAAACACTTGATTCTTATGTTGTAGAGGAAACATATAGTAATGATAACTATATCACCACAGATAATACAACAGACACAGAAAGATTTGATATTGAGCGACAGTTATTTGATGTTGCATGGAAAGATTTATCTAAAAAATGTAGACCACAATATCAATACTCTTCTACTCTTTCTAATGTTCTTACTATTCCACAATTCAAAGGATTCTTGAAATATTTCCAACTTGGCAATTTTATAAGAATGGCTACTGATTACGACACCGTTATTAAACTGAGATTGATTAGTTTTACTGTTGATTATAATGACACAAGTAAGATTGATGTAACTTTCTCTGATGCTATTCGTGTACATGATATTTATGAAGATGCATCTAGCATTCAAGCGCAAGCTAATTCGGCTGCTATGAGCTTTCAGTTTAACAAAGACCAATACGATAAGTCTGTAAATCAGAGTAACTTTGTTGAGGAAATGCGGAAATATGGATTAGATGTTGCAAATATTCCTGTAAAAAATCAACATCAATCATGGGACGAAACTGGAATGTGGTTCAGGCAATGGAATGAACAGAAGAATGACTTCGATCCCGAACAGATTAAGATTATTAACAACCAAATTGTATTTTCCGATGATGGTTTCAAGAGTGCAAAAATGGCTATCGGTAAGATACCCATTGATAAAAATGGTAATACTGTTTATGCCGTAAATGCCGAAGCGATTTTAGGAAAATTATTTTTGGGAGAATATCTTACGCTACAAAATAATTCAGGTACTTATAAATTTGATGATGATGGTTTTATTGCTAAAGGTGGTAATAACTCTGTACGAATTCAACCGAATCAAAGTGGAGAATTATTTTCTATTTACAAAGGAAATAACAAACAGTTTTACGTTGACTCAGATGGTAATGTGCATTTTACAGGCGATTTGACTGGTTCTTCTGGCATTTTCAGCGGTCAGTTAAAAGGTGGTTCTATTAATCTTGGTAATGGGACATTTATGGTTGATAAGAATGGAAATGTTTTTGCAAACAATGGAACGTTTGGTGGAAACTGTACATTTAAAGGGACATTGGATGGAGCAGATGGAAGTTTTAGTGGTAAAGTAAATGCATCTTCTGGGACAATAGGAGGTTGGAATATTGGAGAAACATCTTTGTATAGTGGTTATATAAATACTTCTATTGGTTATATGAACGCAGTATTATCTCCTGGTGGGTTATCGTTCGATTTATTAGGTCAAAATAATACTATGATTATAAATGCATTAAATATTGGTTGGGATTCTAATGATTTGTGTTCATTAATAAAAAGAGATTCTATAACAACACAGGAGCTATCGTTGAAGCAATTAAATTTTATTATGTTATCCAACCCAAAAATTACATGTCCTAGTGGATATCTTACATTCGATACCACAAATAATGTACATTTTAAAAATACGCCTTATATTGATAATTATAGTTCTTACCTTGCTAGAGAAGAATGGTGTAATGATAAATTTGCATTAAAAACAGGTTTATCTGGATACACAACAAATTCTCATCTTGAGGACAGATTAGATGATATAAAATCATGGGTAAGAAATAATTATGCAACAAAATCATGGTGTAACAGTACATTTAAAAAGAAGTAAAGAAAGGGCTTAATATGGAACAAAAACAGAATAATACACAAACACTGGAAGTTGTTTCTTATCCAAAAGATAAGATTCAGCTTCTTTTTAATATACTGAACTCTATGAGTTTTATAGGGATTCAGCAAGCACAGGGAATCGCACAGATTAGTGTAATTCTTAACAACCCAATTGTAGAGGATAAAACAGAAAATGTAACAAAGGAGTCACAAAATAATGAGGTAAAGTAAATGTCATGTGAAGTATTTAACAATTCAGACTTTGGTATGATTGGTGGATGTCGGCAGACATTTAGTGTAGATTTATATGATATTCTTGATGAAGAATATCATATTGCTGCATCTTCATGTGAATGGCGTTTGGCTAAATATGGAGAAACAGAAGTCTTAGCAACCGAATCAACTGTCAAAGGTACAATAAATATTACAGATAACATAATTCAAATAACAATTCCCTCTTCTGATACACAGAACTTATTTGGTAAATTTACACATCAGTTGGTTATTACAGATAAGTTGGGAAATCAATTCGTAGCCGACCTCGGCAAAATTTCAATCAAACCCATGATCAAGTAAATAAGGAGGATTCGTAATGATTAATACATACGAAAAAAATCAAATTCTTAATAATATTTTTCGCAATGGAGAAAAGACAATTTATATTGGTGTAAGTAAAACTGCTCCAAGTGAAGACGGAACTAATTGTACTGAGCCTACGGTTTCTAGTTATAAGCGTTTTGCTGCAAAATGTGATGCAACTAATTGGAACGAATCTGTTCAAGGTTCGACTACAAATTCTGTAGTATTTCGTTTTGATGAAGCACAGGAGTCATGGACAACTGCAGCGTCACCTGTAACTCATTGGGTAATTTTTGATGCCGCCACTGGTGGAAATATGATGTTCTATGGAGAGCTTATGAGAGCACAGGAAATTCCTGCTGGTGCAGTTCTTGAAATCCCAGCAGAAGGACTAACGACTACTGTACTGAACGCATAAAAGAAAACGAGGTGAAGTATGCGAATAAACTATCACATTTTATCATCCAAGATTTCGGATAGACAAACATTTCGTGAGTATATTCATGGTGCTTCACGATATACTCAGCTTGTTAATACGAGTTTTATTAAAATTAAAAACTCTATTAAAACAGCATTAAAAGCAATATTAAAGCCACGCATAAACAACGTGGCTTTTAGTAATTCAAAATTTCTAACAAGAGTCTTGTTTTTGTTCCATGCAAAATCAAGAAATGAGATTAAGTTTGATGATGATTCAACATTTTTAATTCGTGAAAATGTCAAAAGTAAAGAAGAAAACACAATAAAGATAGAGAATAAAAATACATCCTCTTTCATAGTTTCTAAAATAATTAAATCCAAAAACAATTCTGATATTGTTGTACAGGGCAACAATTCTTCCCTTTTATTAAGCGAAAAACTGAAAATTGATAATAATAATAATATTCAGGTTAAGAACAACGAAGTTCATATGCAGATAGGCGTTTTTAATAAATCAAATGAAGATAATAAAATCAATTTTACAAATGGGAAGGTCAATATGTCTGCTGGTTATTTGATACGATTAAAAATGATGAGTGGATCATTAAATAGTTATTATAATCAAACAATCTCAGAAACAGGCAGAAAGAAAATAATTTAAAAGGAGGAAATATATGTCAGAGATATTAAGTAACACTGGCGTTAAGTTGTGGGCTGAAACAGATTACAGCGAATTATGGTTGACTGTATTTGATCAACTTACAGGTCAAGGTGGTAAAAGCAATATTCGACTGATTGATGAGGCTATTGGCAAAATTAACGCCGCTCTTGACGGTTACAAATTTGAATTTTCCTCTGATGAGGATAGACTGTATATCTCTAAAGGAGATTCAAAGTTACCAATTTCGTTAATTGATTCAAACGGTCACGTTGCATCAAAAGTTGACGGTACTACCATTACTATTGACGAAAGCGGTGTTGTAAAAGGAATTCCTGTAGATGATGCTTTATCAGAAGAATCAACAAATCCTTTACAGAATAAAGTGATTGCTGGCGAATTAAAAAGCATTAAATCTAAGATTGGAACAGATGAATCTGCAATAAAACAGAATACATCGAATATTACGAGCAATACGAAAAGAATTGAAGCTAATGAAACGGCGATTTCAACGCTTAATGGAACGGGAAATGGTTCGGTAAAAAAAGCAGTTTCGGATGGAATTGCAAAGGTTGTAGCTGGTGCACCTGAAGATTTTGATACATTAAAGGAAATGTCTGATTGGATTTCTACACATGAAACAAGTGCGTCTGCCATGAATAGTGCCATTAAGGATAATAAGAGTGCTATTACAGCATTACAGATTGGTAAAGCGGATAAGACGGAAATTCCAATAGTTCCAACAAATGTATCTGAGTTTACAAATGATGCAGGATATCTTACTGAACATCAAGATATCTCTAATCTTGTTGTAAAGGAAGAAGGTAAGGGATTATCTTCTAATGATTATACAAGCGAAGAAAAGACTAAGCTTGGTGGTGTTGGAACTTCGCAGGGAAGAAATATTATACCATATCCGTATTCTCAAACCACTAAAACTGTATATGGAGTAACATTTACAGATAATAAAGATGGTTCTATCGGTATTTCTGGAACGCAAGATGGCAGTACATCAAGACCTTATATGGGTGTTGGTATATGGTGGGGTACAGATAAAAAAGAGGGCAACATTAAAATTGATGCCAATACTTATTTTACTATTTCTGCTAATTGTAGCTCTGACAATGCAGGGATTCGCTATTACGTTTATGATGAAAGTGGTTCAAAATTAGCTGATAATATAGTTTATGGTACAGCGACAAAAACATTAAAATTTGATGTTGATACTTGGGTTGCTTTATGTATTGAAACTGCCGCTAATAGCGAAACTTATGATTGTATATGCAAACCTCAATTAGAGTTAGGTACTATTGCTCATGCTTATGAACCATCAATAGAGAGCAATGTAAATCTGAAAAAAGAAATTGACAAAACTTCGACTTTGCAAGGACAGAATCTAATACCTTATCCATATGACGGAACCGAAGGGAATACTAACGGTATCACTTGGACAGTAAACGATGACGGGTCTGTAACTGCTAATGGCACGGCTAGTAAAGAGGCACCGTATTCATTGATATATCCATATAATTTATCTACCATGAAATCGCTTCAGTTAGGAAATACCTATATTATTAGCGATGGGCTCACTGATGAACAGCATACAAACGTTGGCTATATGCAGCTTGTTCGTTATGATAAAAACAATCCTACCAATTGGAAGTACGGAGTTTCTTCAATGAAAGGAACTGAAATATATACAGCAAATGATGAGAATACTCTCCAGTATGGAATAAGGTTGATTATTCGAAACGGCGCAACTGCTAATAATATTACATTTAAGCCAATGCTTGAAGTAGGTACGATGTCGCATGAATATCAACCTACTACGATTAGCAATACTTCTTTAAATGAAAGATTATCAGATCAGCAAGGGCAGAATTTAATACCTTATCCATATTATAGACCGGATAGTTATACGAATAACGGTATCACTTGGACAGTAAACGAAGATGGGTCTGTAACTGCTAACGGTACAGCTACGGCTACCGCGCACTATACTGTTTTTATAGGCAAGTTAGGATTAGAAATTGGAAAAAATTACGTGTTGACGTTAACTACAGTCAAAGAACAAGCGTCTTTATATTTAGCCAATAAAAACAAACAAAATATAAATACGGACATTGCTGCTTGCCGTACTGTTAATAATTCAACATTAAGTGTTATTTTTAAGTATTCGCAAACCGATGACTTTGATCGTGATGAACTTGGTTTATATATTGTAGCTGGTACTACTTTAACTAACTGTATTATAAAATTCCAGTTAGAACGTGGCACTATAAGACACGAATACCAGCCTACAACTCTTAGTAACCCTACGCTGAAAAAGGAGATCGGAAGCGCACTGCAACCGGAAAGTATTGTAAATAACCAGACAACGACTGTGGCGGGATTTGCACTGGACGCAAGGCAGGCGAACCCGAATATTGATGGATCGCTCGCAAAGCAGATAAGTGATTTAAACGGCAGTTTAAATAATGTTACAAAAATTTATGGCAGCATCAAAGCTGGAGAAAACCTAGAAATGAGAGCTGGAAATTTATATAATGCAATTTACATATTTGGAAAATTGGTTATGATTTCTTTCTCAATATATCCAACAGCCGATCTTTACAGCGGACAAATATTAGCAGAATTACCAAAGTCATTACACGCTAAAATTGAATGGAATAATCTTAGTGGTGCAATATTGTTAAGCGGTTATTGTCCATTTGTTTTTTCAGATAATAAACAATACATTTATATCCGAACAGATAATATAGCCGTTCATGCTGGTGATGAAATCCGAGTTTGGGGTATTGGTTTCTTAAATTCTTAAATCAATATCGGATAGCTAAATGAAACATAGACCGGTAATGTGGTATTCATATGTGCGCCAAGATAGGTTTCGTTATAATTTATAGAAAAATGCATCTACTCTGTTAGAAACCCCTGCAACTTCTCCAAAAGCACCGCTACTCATGGCTGCTTTTGGCATTTTATCGTACATTAGAATTCCAGCACCTGTACTATCAGGATGAGCCACGTCCCACGCGCTTACATAGCATACGTCATTTCTAACTGTAAAATTTAGCGCTCCTTTCCAGCCGGTATTTAAGTCTGCAAGATTAATATGTGTTGCCGTTTCGCCTTTTAAACTGCCGTTTAAGAAAATATATCGAACAAATATTCGAACGCAACTTATTAACCATTTTTTATCATAGAAAGGAAAAAATAATATGGATAAAATTATTTTAAAAGATCAGACCAGCTTTGAAATTGCCGATGGTGCAAGCCTTGGAAACATCCAGATCCAGTCCAAAAATTTTGACGGGATTAAAACGATCACGGACACTTTTGCAGAGAACAACATTGCGGAAGTGACCTTTAAACACAATGATGAGGTATCTGGAAAATACACCGATCTGAAGTGTGATGGGTTTACATGCGCACCGAATACGGACGAGGCCGGCAAGGAAGATGGAACCTACACGGTTACTATCAGGCTGCGAACCAAAAATGAAATCGAAAAACGTCTGGATTCATTGGAAAAAGGTCACATTGCAAACGCTACTGCTATTGATTCAATCATCACAGATATTATTCCAGGTATGGAAGATACTGAAGGTGCTGAATAAATATATTTCAAAGGAGGATTTTAATATGGAAACATTTATGGCAACAAGAATTGAAGAAGCAAGAGGAACTAGTCTTGAAAAGGGACAGGCAAAGTACAGAGCATATTTCGTAAGAAAGAGTGCCGCAAAACTGTATGGACGTTATCAGGATACTGTAAATAGTATCTTGGAACTTGATGGATTCTCAGATTGTATTGTATCTGAATAATCTTATCTACAACTGAATATTGAATAACCGAACCTCCGTTCTAAAATCAATTCCATTTATTTCCAAATGGAGAATATATATGTAGAACATATAAATTTTGATTTAGGATGGAGGTATTTTTTTACGTTATGGAAGAGAAATTTAGATTAGAATTATTATCAATGATTGACAGATTTGCAGATGATAATACTGTAATGATGATAGATGGATGTGTTTGTAGATTATTAAGAAAATATGATATAAATGAGAAACATACAGAATTGTGTGTACTTGAAAATGAGAATGAGAAAATTCTTAATACATATAGAGCTTCTTTGCGTCTTGAAGGTCGTTCACCCAGTACAATTTATCAGTATATGGATTCGATTAAGCACACGTTAGATGATCTTGGAAACAAAAATATAAAGGATATTACTACAAACGACATTAGATGGGCACTCTCATTGTATCAGCAAAGAGTTTCAAATACTACTGCTAATAATAGGAGAAAAAACCTTTCTGCGTTCTTTAGATGGTTGACTCTTGAAGAAATTATTCCAAAGAATCCTATGTTGAAAATCCATGAGATTAAGTCTCGATATGTCACAAAGAAACCATTCTCTGATGAAGATGTAGAAAAGCTTTTAGATAACTGCGATACAATTAAAAATCGTGCGTTATTAGAATTTATGTTTTCTACTGGATGTCGAGTTTCTGAAGTACAGAATGTTAACCGTGAGGACATTGATTTTAAATCGGGCGAATGTACTGTCGTTGGAAAAGGCAACAAAGAAAGGACGGTTTATATATCTGAACGCTCTATGTATTATATCAAAGAATATATTATGACTAGAAAAGACAATCTTGAACCATTATTTTTAAATGATCATGGGACACGATTATCCAAGGAAAGCATTAGACAAAGATTACATAAAATTGGAGATGTGGCAAACGTGACAAATGTTCATCCGCACAGATGCAGACGTACAATGGCAACAGAATTAGCTCGTAAAGGTATGCCAATTCAGTATGTTCAACAAATTCTTGGTCATGCTAAGTTGGATACTACAATGATTTATTGTATTTGTGATAAGAAAAATGTTAGAAATGAATTTAATAAGGTTATGTAAGTGGCGTATATGAATGTGCAAATACACGCCAAACAAGAAAGGAATACGCACAAAATTAAACAATTTTTGCGCATTGATAGTATGTATTGACTTGAATTGTATTATACAAAGAACTTTTGTTCGACAATGTTGTTTTAAACGGCAGTTTAAATACAACAATAAAAAGAGCTAATACATTAGATGGAAACGAAGCATTAGGCACAACATGTTATGGGAAACCTTTCTTTAACCTAAGTGGATAACTAACGGCATGTATCTAATATCTGTAAATGTTTGGTTTGTACGCCCAGTGAATTTAATTGATAAATTCCAATTTTTTGGGCTACTTGTAAAGTTACTTCTAATGAATGAACCTTGTATATCAATATTCTCTCCATTAAGTGTATTTACATCAACAATAACAATGCTATTAGCAGGTAACGATAATGAGACCGTAAGATTAGTAGCCGTTCCTGCAGGATACTTTATGTTTTTGACCCTATAGCCGCCATTGTCTATATCCCAATCGGTTTGTACACTTATTACATCGGAACCATTGTTGACTATACAAAACGGGTTTCCAGTAAATATGTTTTCGATGCCAAATGATGGTATTTTCTTACTATTTAGACTGCCGTTTAAAGAAGATTATCGAATATATGTTCGTATATTTATAGAAATCTGTAGACATACGAATATGTATTCTGTTATAATGTCATAATATATCAGAGGTGATAATATGAAACAAGGTGATACTGCATGGATTATAGAAAACAATAGAACTGTTCGGAAATGTAAAATAGTTCGTATTAGTGGAAGTTTGGCGATTATACGTTTTATAGACGGTAGTGGTACTCAGCTACCTTTAAAACGCTTATATGAAACTCAGGAATATGCCTATGAAGAATTAAGCCACAATGATACGCTCTCACGGATTCAAGTTGAATATGACACAGAGAATAGACGAAAATGGAACGGACAAATGTTGTAATATGATGTAATAATAATTTAGGGACAAGTATATGAATTTCTACCTGTCCCTATTTTTTTACGATTTTGCAAAAGTTCTTTGCGGCAAAACTGTTATATTATTTTGTCTCCATTTGATTTTTCAGGAATCTCCATTTTGTCTCCATTGATATATAAAACTATATCAATTTATACGAAAATATATCAACTTATCTTGGTTTCTCATTTTTTAAAATTATTGTCATACCCTTTAAATACCGCTATTTCCCAATGATTTCATCGGTATTGATGAACTCATACGGTGTCTGCTGGTAAACGTAATAATTCAGCCAGTTTGCATAAAGGATATTTCCATGTGACCGCCACTGCAGCATCGGCCGCTGCGTTGGATCATCATCCGGATAATAATTACACGGAAGCGTGATCGCAAGTCCCTTCTCCCTGTCACGCTTATATTCACTGTCTAATGTCATCCGGTCATATTCCGGGTGTCCCATCACAAAAATCTGGCTGCCATCCTGATTGATTACCAGAAAAACCCCCGCCTCTTTTGATTTTGCCAGAATGGTCAGTTCTTCATGCTTTAAAATATCTTCCTCCCGGATCTCGGTATGCCGGGAATGTGGAGCATAAAAATAATCATCAAATCCGCGTACCATCGGAATCTTGCGATTCATTACATGGTGCCGGAATACCCCGAACATTTTCTGCTTTAGATCATATTTTTGGATTCCGTAATGATAATAAAGTGCAGCCTGCGCCCCCCAGCACAAATGCAGGGTGGATGTCACATGCTTTTTGGACCACTCCATAATCTCACACACTTCATCCCAGTAATCGACTTCTTCATATTTCATCTGTTCCACCGGTGCACCGGTAATGATCAGCCCGTCAAAATACTGGTTCTTAATTTCCTGAAACGTCTGATAAAACTTGTTCAGGTGGCTCTTTGAAGTATGGGTGGATGCATGGGATGCCGGTGCAAGCAGCGATACGTCTACCTGCAACGGGGTGTTTGACAATGACCGAAAAATCTGCAATTCCGTCTCTTCTTTCAGTGGCATCAGGTTCAGAATCACGATATTGATCGGACGAATATCCTGATGCATCGCACGGGACTCATCCATCACGAAAATATTTTCCTGTTCGAGGATCTCCTTTGCAGGCAGATCACTTTGTGTTCTGATTGGCATAACTTTTTCTACCTCCCACCAAATTGTTCTATAAATGTATCTTCGGAAATAATCGGAATTCCCAGTTCTTTTGCCTTACGATTCTTAGATGATGCGGATTCCACGTCATTGTTGACAAGATATGCCGTCTTTTTTGAGACGCTTCCTGTCACTTTTCCGCCCTGGCTTTCTACATAGGCCTTAAATTCATCCCTGTTTTTATAGTGATGCACATCTCCGGTGATCACAAAGCTCAGTCCCGCACAGCTTCCGGAAGAAGTATCCTGCACTTCTACATGTTCTATCGAAAGTTCATGAAGCAGATCCTCAAACCCACTGTGGTTTTTTTCATTCTGATACCAGGTTACAATTGATCGGGAACGTTCCGCTCCGATCCCCTCAATATCCTCAAACCCGTCCCCCTGATGCAGACGTTGCAAAAAGCCTTCAAAACCAATGGCGGCAACAATTTTTTTCCCGGCATCCACACCGATCAGCGGTATGCACAGGGCAAATATAAAGTTCACCGGATGTACCTGCCGGCTTTTTTCAATGGACTGTTCCATATTTGCCACAGATTTTTCACCAAAGCCCTCCATCTGGCTGATCTCCCCGAAATGCTCTTTCAAACGGAAAATATCCGCAAATTCATGAATAAATCCCGCATTCATAAAACGGAGCATCGTCTGAATGGAAAGTCCGTCGATATCCATCCCCCACTTGCTGACAAAACGGGTAAATTTCTTGACATTTTTGGCTGTACAGTCTGGATTGGTACAATGCAGGGTCTTTGTGCCACTGTTTTCACTCACATGAACCTTTGTCGGTGCATGACACACCGGACACTGGGATGGAATCTCCGGAGCACCTACAGCATCTTTTACCGCAATACATTTCGGAATGATCTTATTGGCTTTGATCACGGAAAGTGTACACTCTTTTCCGATTCCCAGACGCTCGATCTCGCTGATATTGCATAGAGATGCTCTCGATACCGTTGTTCCCTCAATCTGCACCGGTTCAAACACGGCAACCGGGGAAATCGTAGACACCGCACACGACCATTCGATATATTTTAGTTTTGTATCCACGGCTTCATCCTGCCATTTAAACGCAAAACCGGCGCGTGTCGCATGATGCCCGGTCACGCTTCCCGATGCCGCATAATCCGTATCATCATAACAGATCACCAGACCATCTACCGGAATATCCATTTTTCCGCTCTCTACAAGTTTCGTCCATCGGTCAATGGCTTCCGGAAGTTTTTGGGCGGTTGTCGCTTCCCGGTCTACCACATCAAATCCCAGTTCTTCCAGAAAGTGCATCCGCTCTCCCCACGATACCATCGGCTCATCCAGATGCACCAGTGTAAATGCATGAAACCTGACATGCCGGGCTTTTACTTCTGCCGGATCTTCCAGATTCAGCGTTCCGGATGCCAGATTTCGCGGATTTGCATATTTTTCATCGTCATCCTCAATCATGTCGTTGATCTGTGCAAAATCTGTATAGGATATGGCAGCTTCTCCTCGCACAACCAGATGCCCCTGATACGAAATCTTTTGCGGGAATCCTCCGATCGCACCCTTTAAAAATGTAATGTTGGTACCCAGGTTTCCATTTCCTCTGGTAAGAATTTTTACAAGATTTCCGTTATCATACGTCAGAACCAGCGTAAGTCCGTCCAGTTTCCATGACAGCCAGATCGGATAAGCTCCCGCCCATTGCTGCAGTTCTTCCACCTGTTTGGTCTTCGCCAGAGAAAGTGCCGGATACTCATGCGGTTCTTTTTGTCCGCTTCCGGATTCTTCATATCCGGCATTCTGCGTCGGGCTGTCCTTTATAATATATCCGGTTTTTTCTTCCAGCGTGGTAAGCTCATCAAACAAAGCATCCCACTCATAATTTGGCATGATTTCATCCTGTCCGTTATAATACGCAGCTGATGCTGCATTCAACTGTTTTACCAGTTCTTCAATCCGTTGCTTTTCTGTTTCCATTTTTGTTCTCTCTATCTATATGATGATTTACCACCGTATACGTGCCATGTATGGCAGAATTGCGTGGTTTTCGTTTTGATTTTTGTGGTTTTTCCATTGGTCGCACGGGCTGATTGCTCGAATGTGCGATCAACTGTTTTAACTTTTTAAATTCCTCCGGTGTAACATCCCGGTACTTTCCTGATTCGAGATCTCCCAGTTCAATATTCATGATCCGTACACGTACCAGTTTCTGTACACGGTACCCAAAATATTCACACATGCGTCGGATCTGTCGGTTTAATCCCTGTGTCAGAATGATCCGGAACTGTTTTTTCCCTGTCCGTTCTACCCTGCATTTGCGCGTTGTCGTGCCAAGTTCCACAAGCGGAACACCGTTTGCCATACCATGCAGAAATGCATCCGTCACCGGACGGTTCACGGTAACAAGATATTCTTTTTCATGCATATTTCCCGACCGCATAATTTTGTTGACAATCTCACCGTTATTCGTCAACAGCAACAGTCCTTCCGACTCTTTATCCAGACGCCCGACCGGATAGATCCGTTTCGGATAATGCAGGAAATCAATCACATTATTTTTTTCCCTTTTTTCCGCCGTGCAG
>OJMN01000391.1_pt1 | contig 27995 bp, 49 predicted proteins | sample 1597261 | NCBI WGS metagenome assembly OJMN01 (sample SAMEA2452130, study PRJEB22498) | human gut metagenome | biome: human feces; feature: human gut; material: feces | place: Australia | collected 2012 | reverse complement strand
TCGTCCGTTTCACTGGTCGCATCCCCCATTTTGGATGCCAACACAGCCGTTACTCCGATCAGCGCCGTTACTCCTGCCACAACCAGTATTGCCGGATTCGCAGCCAATACTGCATTAAATCCTGCCTGCGCTACAGTTGCCCCTTCTGTTGCTGCTGTCTGCGCCACGGTTGCCGCTGTCTGCGTTGCTGTAGCTGCCGCCTGTGCTTCCTGCACCACAGTAGATGCTGCTTCTGCCGTTGTCGCTGCAGTTCGTATTCCAATCAGTTCCGCCGCCTTTTTTCCGAAATCAACCAGCGAGACCCCGGCATCTTTTACTTCAGAAATAAACTTTTTGCTCTTATTTACAACAAAAATACCACCGATTGCAGTTCCCGCAAGCTCTGCCACCGGAACAATCGTTTCAAGATTGTCTGCAACCAGTTTAATTCCTTTTTGTGCCATTGGAAGATATTTCACAAGTAATGGCTGTACAACATCCGCTTGCACCGTCCTTCCAAGAACCTTCCACTGGTTTGTGATACTGTCATACTTGATGTCCTTTACCTTTTCCATGGTTCCCTGGACATTTTTATAGGAATTATTTACGTTGTTCAGAGAAGTAATTACCTTCATGGCATTATCTTCTCCCAGCGCACTCCAGGTATCGCTTGCCAGTGTCAGTGCTTCCTGCTCATTCTTCATGCTTGCCAGATCAGAAATCACCGACTGGAACACTTCTTTTGTAGTTGCACTGCCATCATGCCACTTTTTAACAAGATCCTGTGTGCCGGCAGAAAATGATTTGATGTGATCATCTATTCTTCCGTCAGCAAGACTGTTTCCGAATTCCTTGACGTAGTCATTTACTTTATCCAGATTATATGCTCCGGAGTTTAAACCGTTTTCAAGGATTGCAAACATCTCTTCCGCTGAAAATCCAGCCTGCGCCCACAGAGAAGAATATTCCGTAAGATTATCCGCAAGTTCTCCGGATTTATTTAACCCGTTTTGAGCTCCTTTTGCCATCAAATCGAATGCAGTCTTACCATCGATCCCCATATTTGTCACCAGTGCATCTGCGCCTCTGATTGATTCGCTCAGATCCATCCCAAATACGTCTTCCAATGCCATTCCGTTCTCTGCAAGCTCTTTGATTTTTGTCGGATCTGTCTCATTCGTATACTGCTTCACCAACGCCATTGCACTTGCGGCTTCATCAATCGCATCTCCGTAACCACCTTTATACAGATTCTGCATTTCCTGTGAATAAGCTGCAGTTTCTCTTGCTGTTGCCCCTGTACTTGCCTGGAGTTTCTGCTGTGCATCTTGAAGCTCCAGCGTCCCCTGCACCGCATCTTTGAACACATTCGTTGCGAGACTTTTTCCGGCGTCTACCATTGTATTGATCAAGTTTGCCTTAATAATTTTCCCGGTACTGGTAATCTTTTCTGCAACATCATCTGTCTGTTTTCCAAACTTGTCAATACTTTTGGCGCACCCGTCTGTTGCTTTTTCTGCCTCTTCCAGATAGGCCGTATTCTCATTTACCGCTCTCGTTGCCTTGATTGTCTGTGCCTGTGCATTATTTAACTGCTTCTGCCAGTCCTCCACTCTGTTTCCGGCTCTTTGGTAGGTGGCTTCACCTTTTTCCACCTTTTCCGTTAATTCACTGACTGCTTCCTGCTGCCGTGATAACGCTTCTTCTGAAACATCCGAAGACTGTTTCATTTCATCCAGTGTGCTTTGTGCCTGTTCCAGCTTTGTGCGGTACTCCTGAAGTTCTGTTCCAACACGTGCATAATCTTCCTGTGCATGTGTCAAACCTTTCCTTACTGCCTCCTCTTTTTCTACCTGCTTATCTAGCGTCCTTGTCAGGACCTCATTCTTCTTACGCAATGTATCAACCGAGTTTGCATTTCCCGCCGTTTCCGCTTCTACAAGCTTCATTTCCGATTTCATTGTAGACAGGCTTTTATTGCACTGTGTCACCGCTGATCTGAATTCTTTTTCGCCATCGAGCGTAATGTATGCGCCCACTTTTTTCTTTGCCATTTCTTCTCTCCAAACCGGCATAAAAAAACCGCCTTCTCAGGCGGTTTTCATGCATCATCTACCAAAATCTTTTGCTATGCTTTCTTCTATGTATTTGTTCAATTCTTCTTTGACTTTTCGCTTTTTGCATAAATGCCGTCCCTGAATTCCCGGTGATGCAAATTCATCCAGTTTGAAATAAATATGCCGTGGGATATAAATAATCAGAGCCGTTATAAACGGAAGCGCCAGGCAGAACAGTTTTCCTGTTGTGGCGAACTCAAAAAGAGAGGCTGCCGTAACAGACAGGAGCGCTGTCGCAATATAAATATGCCGTTTTGCATAAAATACAAGTATTCTATATATCACCCATGCATATATCTTAACTTTCTGCATTTCCAGTCCTCCTCTTCTTTCTACATCATACCACATTTTTCTTTACAAATCCATCATTGAAGCAATTTTCTGCTGCTCAAAAACCTGTCTTCTCATCGTAATATTATGCATTTTCTTGAATTCTTCAAAAAGATCGCACCATTTACCGAAATACATATGTGCAACCTCTTTTTCCGTATATCCAATCCGCATCCCAATAAGTACCACCCACGCAAAGTTTATCGGTTCTGGTTCTCCGCCTTCCCCTGCGTGGTTGTCGCGTTTTTTCTCTCAAAACATCTTGAGAATTCCTGATGCAAGATTGTAGATAATTCTCTTGGGTTGAAATCAATCTGCCGGATCAGTGTTCGATCACTGATTTCCGGAATCTCCTCTTTGTTTTCTTCCCGTTTGATTGCGAGTCCCTCCTGAATGAACCATACCGCTGCCTCGTTGATAATCTTGATATCCGGCATCTTGTAATGTCCAACAAGAAGTCCGTCTTCATTTCTGACTTCTTCACCGTATTCATCCAGCTCCGGTACGAATCCATTCAGCATATTTTCATATTTTCCAAGATCCTCATACTTGTCCTGGATCTTTTCCAGGACAAGATTGTCACATTTCATAGGGTATTCTTTTCCAGATAATACGATCATATTCATTTCTTCAAACATTTTCCTGCCTCCGATTATTCTGTTACTCCAAACATCGTATTGATCCATTTCAGCGCATCTTCTTCTGAGCTGCAAGCCTCTGTTTCTTTCCATGATCCGTCATCCAGTCCAAGCGCTCTTCCCGAAATAGACGGTGTTTTATATTCAATAGAATCTCCTTTGGTTGAATAATCTTCTGACGGTTCCGTAAATTTTGCTTTTTTCAGAAAATTTCCAATAAAACTTCTGACTCCATCCACTTTTTCAACAGACACCCATGCCATTCCAACATAGTTCGCCTGGTCATCTACATTGAATTTTACATTTTTCTTTTCAGTACCAACCGTATGTCCAAACATTTTTTCGTGTGCTTCGATTGGAAGTGTACTGGTATTCAGTGTTACTTCCGCATAAGTAAACTCTTTGTCGTATTCCGCCTGCTTATCATCCGCATTTAGACTGCCTTCTGCATAATTCGGGTTTACCTGCAGTCCAATCGCCTTTCCGCAGGCAAAAGGCTTATCGTATTTTCCACTTTCTAACAATTTTGCAATAATTGGTTTTCTAAGTCCTACATATGCCATTTTATTCTTCCTTTCCGATTCCTGCCATTTCTTCCAGCCAGGAATCCGCTTCTTGCATTGTGTTAAATATTTCTTTTTTTCTCCATTGTCCGCCGTATGCCGGCACCGCTTTTCCTGATGCCTGCATTGTCACATACTTTAGTGCTTCTCCCCTTGTCTCTATGTCCTGTTCATCCTCTGTCAGCCGAACTTTATAGAGCCAGACTGCCACATAGTACGTTTTCCCATTACGCTTTTCTCTCACTCTGACTCCCAGACCAATGTATTCAGACAAATCTGTTTCATTCGATGCAGAACCAGTCTCTGATACTTCGAGTCCGAAAACTTCTTTTTCGGCCGTCTGGGTAATCTCCGAAGTTTCCAGCGTTACGGATGCATACGCAAACATTTCTTCCTCGTCTTCTGAATTGATGTCCCCGTATTCGCTAACATCTTCATATTTTGGATCAATTCTTATCCTTACAGCTGATCCATATCGAAATCCGTTTGAATACTGGATTCCATTTTCCGTCTCACTGTATTTCGCGCCGACAACGTGTGCCAATCCTGTATAAGCCATCAGTCTTCCTCCTCAATATAGCAAGAAAAGCACAAATGGTAATATTTTGTTTCTTTCTCGTATATGGAATCTATATCAGTCACCGTAAATCCTGCTTTTCGCAATAATTTACGAATCGTTTTTCTGTCATCCATATAGTCTTCCCGGGTATATAAATGGATCTGCATGTGCAATGTCCATTCCTGGTCTTCATCATCAGCAAAACATTCCGCTGAATCAATTTCCGGATTATATACGATATATTTCCCTGGCGGGGATTCATAAGGACAGCACAGTGGCCAGATATTCTCTGTGATTACTCCCAGTGTGTTCTCTATTTTCTGATTTACATTCACGGTCCTGTCACCTCGTCAAACTTCCTCTGCATTGCTTCCAGACATTCTCCTTCTGCATTCTGTACTGCTTTGGAAATAACTGGTCTTGCCTGCTGCTTTGTTGTTCCATAATTGAGATATGCCAGTTTCTCATTCCGGCGAACACCTTTTTTGTCTTTTCCGCTCGCTGTGATCGTTACATAATGGCCTCGTTCATTCTTTTCCGGTTTCCTTGATTTGATTGATCCGGCAAGATCTCCCGTTGCATACCCTCTGTTTGCCTCTGCCTGCACCTGGCCTTTCAATTCTCTTTCCAGAATCGGTGCCGCCGTCTCCAACATATCCGGCGCATACTCATCTAATTTACCAAGCCGGTCCAGTTCTTTCGCAAAATCATCAAATCCTATCGCCTGAAATCCCATCTTAACCACACGTTATTTCTACGAAAGATTTTCCTTTTTTGTAAGCACGGATAATGTCGTACTCTGCCTCTTCGTAGATCACCTTTCTTGCGTATTCTGGTTTTCCATCTTCTCCTGGATGTCTGCTTGCTTCCCAGTCATCTGTCCTGAGTTTCAGTATAATGCGGGCATTTACTCCTGCCCGCATAGATTCATATGCTTCCGCTCTGGTTACGGATTTTTCCATTGCATATACTTCAACAGAACATTTTTTTCTTTCCGGGAAACCATTTTCATTTTTACAGATTTTCTCCCAGATCAGTTCCGCCGTTTCCATTTTTCTTCTCCTTTGCATAATCCCCGGAAAGTGCCATGGAATCCCTCAGTTTTTCAAAGGCTGTCTGGAAGCGCTCTGTATTTTCATCATATCCGAAATTTGCTTTGCAATACAGAACCATTGCCTGATAGTACAGCGCATCCGTTGCCGGATCGCCGTACACACCAGTGTTTTCCAATTCCTTTACACACGCCAGTGCCAGTTCATTGATTTCTTCATCATTCCTGGTCCCGACACGTTTTTTCAGCCTCTCAATTATCCTTCCATCCATCTTAAGCCGCTTTCTTCTTCATGACTACAAGCGAATTCAGTTCCAGAGATTTTCCATCGCAGATCATAACCGCCTTTGTAATCTCATCTTCTGTATCATTGTCCTCATACTTTTTAACAGTCATTGCATAATTCGTATTGAACATATAATCAGACCAGTCATACAGGAATGCCACTGTAGTATCCGCTTCCGTTGCAGCTCCATAGCTATCCATATAGTCATTGAGCACGACTTTTCTTCCAAGAAGTGTGCGCTCCGGTTTTCCGTCAATTCCCTGGTTTACTCTTGCGATTGGCTGTCCGTTCGCATCCACTTCTCCGACAAATGCCATGAAGGTCTTTTTCGTCATATTCCAGACCGCACCATTTTCATACGCGAGCGGAAGTGCGGCTTCTGCTTCAACAAGTTTCTTGTATAAAGAATCTTTATCACCAACTTCGATGCTCTGTCCTTCCGGAGCTGTTTCATTTAAAATTCCTTTCGGTTTTCCTTCTCCATCTCCATTTACAATCGCTTCCTCCTGTGCTTTCACCATGGCTTCCGCAATGCTGTTTACAAATACAGTTTCAAATACAGTAAGCGACATGGTTACTGCTTCCAGTGTCATTGAAATTGCACATCTCAGCTTGAAACCTCTTATATCAATGTAGCCGGTTGTCTTTTTCTGTTTTTCACTTGTTCCACCTTCTGCAACCCATGTTGCAACCGGTTTTACGCTTGAAGCTGGAATTCTTGCGCCTGGTGCAAAAGTGGTCTTCGTAACCAGTGGAAGAATCATACCGATTGATTCCATTTTTTCAATAATACGGCTAATCAGAACCGGTGCAATGACAGAACCGATATCTCCCGTTTTAGTCGGTCCGGCTTCATTTTTGAACTTCTCCGGAATCTTTGTTCCATTGACTACATAATTCATGAAGGCAATTCGATATTCCTGAGAGTTATAAATATTTTCCGGTTCTGAAACTTTTGCTCCAAAATCAGCCTTGCTGCCATTCTGTTCAAATACATTTAACGGTTTCGGTTCTTCATTCAGTGCTTTGAAATTCGCCTGTGCCTGCGCAATCGCATCCCATTTCTCATCCAGATCCTTTACTTCATCCATTTTAGAATCTGCTTCCTTGATCTTCCCTTCATTGATCAGACCTTCCGCTTCATCCATCAGTTTTTTTCTCATCGCTTCATACTGCTTTTTGTTCATCTTTTTTCTCCCTTCAATTTTAAAAGTTTTAACTTCTGCAGTGCCACTTTATCCGGAACTTCCTCTCCGGATTCCATCATTTTTCTTGCCGCATTCATCTTTGTCTGATCCGGCAATTTGAACATAGGTCCTGCCACAAGCTGTAAGTTTGTTTCCTTTTCTTCAAACATAACCTTATCAATCAGTTTCTTTTCTTTCGCCTGATCTGCAGTCAGCCAGGTTTCATGCTCCATCATTTCGAGTGCCTCTTCCTGGCTCATTCCGCTCTTGGCAACATACGCTGTACTCAACGCATTGTCTGCTGTTCGCAGCGTTTCCGCCATATGTTCCATATCGCTGTGATTTCCTTCTGTGCCCGAAGAAACACAATGTACCATCATCAGTGCTGTCGGGGACATTTCACAATATCCTGCCATTGCCACAATCGATGCAGCACTGCAAGCCTGACCGGTAATATAGATTTTCACATCTGCCGCACACTGCCTAAGCATAGTGTAGATTTCAGATCCTACATCAATGATTCCTCCTGGAGAATTTATCATGACCTCCACTTCGTCACCCGGCTGAACATTTTTCAGCACATCTGTTACATCTTTCGGAGCTGTGCTGTCCGCGCCGAACCAGTCATAATACCACTTATAATCGTTCGGGATCATAACGCCTTTAATATCAATCCTGTATTTCATTCTTCTTATCGCCTCCTTCCGCAGAATCAAGTAATCTTGTTATAATTTCCGCAGTGACCATGTAATTTTTACTGTCCATTTTTCCCAAAGCTTCTTTCACCAGATTCACAACCTGCGTATCCAGTCTTCGTATCGGTTCGTCGCCACCCGGAATCGGAGCCATATTCAGCGTTGCTCTCCATTCATTCGGAAGCATTGCACCTCTGTCAACCATTGCTTGGAATGCCAGTTTTGTTGTAAGGCTTGCGCAGGAAAGATTGTTTGCTTCAAATTCGATTCGGTTTCCGAACCCCCGTTCCTTTCTGGTAAAGATTCCGGTTGTATAGGTCTGGTGCATCTGAACAACTTCCGGTTCTATCTCCGCTTCGTAATACGCATTCCATTCATCCTCGTTATAATCACTCTGGACAATTTTCTTGTTGGTATTGAAAAATGAATAGATTCTTTCGATTGTGCGATCCGTCTGTGCTGCATTTGGAACGTAATCTTTTGGTTCAATTCGCTCCACCTTTGCCTTCGCATCCACGCCAGCCGCCCCGAACGTATCCGTTTCAACAGCCAGATAATTTTCAACGAACTTCTCAACATTTCTCTTGATGTCCTCTTCCCTCATTGATGAACTGTAAGTCAGAAGCCACCGTATGATCCCGCTGTTCTTGATTGCGCGGATCATCCCTTTGTCAATCGTGCCGATCACATTCATCATCTGCGTAAGTGCCGGCGCAGGACTGTCTCCGAAAATATCATCTTCGTTGTAATCGTGGCGCAAATGGATGATATCTGCATACCGAAATGTCCCACTTTTCCCATTACGATACAAAAATTTCAGGAACAATTCACCCGAGCTGTCATACTTTGCTTCGGCAGACACACACGGGACTGGATACAACTGCACCGGTTTCTCGTTCTCATCCCGTACGATCAATATGAATGCATTATTATTCAAACATAACTGTGTAGCAACCTTTTCCTGCATCTGCTGTGCCGTCATATACGGGTTTGGTTCGGAAAGTAAAAATCTGATGTTCGCTTCCGTGTTTACCTTGATCCCGCCTTTCGGATCATCTCGGATATGTTTTCCAACCAGCTTTCCGATCGCTTTCACTTTCGGACGGATGCAGGCTCTTACAATATCACTTTCATATAACTTTCCATCCCACGCATAGTAATAATCACCTGTCATGGTAATCATCTTGATCATGTTATGCTCTGTTGCTTTTTCGTCTGTCTTTGTTGGTTCTCTTTTCCAAAATGGTTTCATGTTACCTCCACAAAAATAAGAGCCTCCTGGCTCTCTAAATCAATGACATATATTCATTTATGTTATCCTGCATCACTACATAGGCATCCAACAACGCCGCTGTTCCATCAATCCTTCTTCTTGGACTGCTTGTTTTGATCGGCTGTATGTTATCGTTTCTGTCAATATCTACTGCCGTATTGCACAAACACCATTTATCAACCGGATTGTTGTTATACACGATCAGCTTTCTTTCCAGATCAGCTCCAAGACACTTCATCGGCTGCGATAAAGTCTTTTTTCCCTGAATCACCGGTATCATTGCTGATTTTCCGAAATAGTCCTGCATATCTTCCACAAAATATTTTGCACTCCATGCATCATAGCCGAACATATTCAAATAAATATCTTGCTTTTCCTGTATTTCTACAAACCATGCTTTTACATCTCTGTAGGAAATCTTGTTTCCTGGACACGTCCGCACATATCCTTTTTCTATCCAGATATCGTATGGTACTTTGTCCTCTGTCACATGTTTGTCTACCAGTTCTTCTGGAATCCAGTACATGGAAATTACATAAATATGTTCATCATTCGGAACTTTAAACAATACTTTCGCTGCTGTTAAATCCGTTGTAGACGACAGATCGACTCCGCCGATTCCATATCTCGGCTTTAACACTTCCAGATCGTACTTTTCCGGATTATTCGCCTGTTCAAATGTGAGCCATGCCTCTGATGAAGTTTCCCTGATGTTGAACTCTTTACAAAGCAGATTTTTAACCATGATCGGATTTTTCTTGGCTTTTTCCACCTTGTCTTTCAAAGTTTTGGCATTCTTGATCGTTCCAAGTCCCGGATTTGCTTTCATCCAGCATTCTTCCTGCGTCCACTCTTTCCGATTGTCCAATTCATAAATAAATGCAATCAGATGTTCGTCTTTGTAGCCATCTGGATCAAAATATCCATTGATCACATTCTCTGCCTCTTCATACTTTTGATCATAGATATCTTCCCGGATAGTTCCGGCTGTTGAAGTAATGCTGATCAGCGGCTGTTCCCTCGCTGTGATTCCATCCGCCATGATATCATACAAGGCTTTCCCCTGTTTCCACTGGTGGATCTCGTCCATTAGAACACAATGGATATTAAGACCATCCAGAGTATCACTATCTGAAGCCAAAGGTTTGAATACACCATCATTGAACTCTGTCGTAAGTTCTGCCACCAGAGGTTTCACTCTTCTCAGAAGTGATGGTGATTTCTTTACCATTCTTTTTGATTCCAACCAGATAATCTTACTCTGATCTTTCTTAGTGGCAACCGCATATACTTCCGGTCCCATTTCTCCATCAGCAGTAAGCATATAAAGACCAACTACAGATGCCAGAAGAGATTTTCCGTTTTTCTTTCCCACAATCAAGATCGATTCCCGGTATTTCCGATTGCCCTCAATATCAATAAATCCAAACACTGTTGCGAGATAAGCTTTTTCCCACAATTCAAGCAAAACTCTTTTCCCACCAAATTTTCCTTTGGAATGTCTGCAATAATTTTCAGCAAACTCGATCACATGATTTGCTCGCTTAGGACTGTAATAATATTCTCCTGGGTTTTGAATATCATAAACAACTTTCTTGTAAGTCCGATACACCTTATTCGATACAATAATTTCTTTGTTCTGGATCTTTTCCCAGTATTCCAGAATCGGATTGTATTCCTCAGGGTATCTAATCATCCCTGCCATTTACAAAATCCTCGAATCCATCATTTGTCTTGGTCGCCACCTGCTCTTTCGGTACCAAATCCGTCAGCTGCTTTATGACAGCCATATAGTTTTTGATCATTGTATTATATATTTCAACTTCTGCAGACTTCTTGACGCCTTTCTGGTTCGCACCATTCTGGTATTCTTCTGTGTAACCTTTTTCGGCAATCTTTTGTCGCAATTCATGTAGAGAAGCACCCATGAAAGCAGCCTCTTCTACGAGATTTTCTGTTGCTTTTTTTGTTTTTTCATCAAGCTTTTTATAGATTCCGCCAAGTTTTCTTTTCTCGGCCGCAATAATCTGTTCTTTGGTTTTCCCCTCGTATTTCGCCACTTTTCCCGGTTTCTCCTTCCTTTTTTCGTTTATTTTTTTCACCATTACCTACACCCCCTCACGCGCGCGACCTGCGTGTTGCATGGAGGTAGGACTGTGGTCAGCCGTGATTTTTTACAAATTATTTTTCAGGGGGGAGTACGACCATTTCCCCCTCGCTATCAAATTCATATTTCACAAGACCGTCCGCCGGTCCATCTTTCATATTTTCTTTTTGATGGCAGATATGGCAGTCATACTTTAGATTATTAAATCCTAACGCAATGTCCAAGTCACTGATGTTGTCCGGCGTCAGTTCTATCTTGTGATGTACGATGTATCCTGGTACTTCATGACAGGTCTCACACATTCCGCCGTCAATCGATATTCTCTTTGCTATGTATGCTCTTCTACAATCCTTCCATCTCTTTGAATTGTAGAACGCTCTTGCAAATTCTTTTGCCATTCATCTCTACCTTCTATTCATTACAGTTGCAAGCTCACCAAAAAGGCTTGATAATTCCAAGCAGTCTTCTTTTGTGAGTTGGTGAGAAAAATAATCATCACACTGTTCATTCAGATAAACTGCATTGTTTTCAAAGCATATTGAAAATATTCTAACTTCTTTCATCTTGTCCAATAGGCATTTATGTTTATCAATTATCTCTTCTCTATCCATGGTTTCTTTCCTCTGACGGTTTCTGTATCTGTAATAAGGAGTTCTAAAAAAGTAATTGTAACAAACAAATGTACTGACGTATGAATAAATTCTTTCCAGAGTAAACCGCCAAACCTCTTTCCAGAATTTACGGCAAAGAAAAAGGCAACAATCTTTCGACTGCTACCCCGTTTCAATTCTTTACCTGCATATACTATATCACAGGTTGAGTGTCGCATTCTATCGCATATTTAAATTTTTTCAATGCATCTGAATGCTTTTTATGCACATACTGCCAGCAATACCCGGTTCTTGCACAGATTTCTTTCCATCTCATAAGATCTATGTAATGATAAGTCAGGATATCTTTCTCTGTCTCGTCTTCCATCTGCTCAATTCTTTCCCTGATTTCAGTCCGGATCCTAACTCTTTTCTTTCTCTGTTCCACCAGTTTCCGTTCCTGTTCGTCCACTTCTGCTGCATAATCCGACAGATCAGAAAGGTTGCTGCTTTTTGGCAGTCCATCTGCTGCCAGTGCTCCCGGAAGCATCCTATCCAGCTTTAAGCGTTCCAGCTCTTCCTCGATCCGCTTCTCCTGGCGTAATGCTTTGCCGTACTGTTTCAGGTATTCCTTTTTCTTCTCGTTCTCTTCTTTCACTGTTTCCATCGGTATACCCTCCCTGTCTTCCTGTCTCTTAATACTAAGACTTCGAATCCAAGCAGACTTGCTATATCCTTTAATGCTTTATGTGCTTCCTTTACGTGATGTGGGATGCGGCTTGCATCCTGGATGGCTTTGCCTGCTGTCGGATCACGATATCCTTCCTGGTTTTTATACAATGTTTCATCACCTTCTCTGCTACTCTATCATTGCCGGAATGAACAGCGCCCATAAGCACCACGCTGATCCCGTCCATTTCATTGCAATAATTACTGCAACTGTTGTAATTATCCATGCAAGTGTCTTTGTATATTTATCTTCCATTATCCCTTATACCTTTCCGGAAGTGGCATCCACGCCACAACCTTATACGGTTCTCTCTGTTCATCGAACCAGACACCAGTCTGGGAATAATACAGCGTTGTTGCCTTATCAGCTCCCTCGATCGTGACCAGAAACTCCGCCGCATATGCACTTTGCACATATGATTCTATGAATTCCCGTTGATCTGGGAGTCTTTCTGTTGTTGGAATCCATCCGTTACTCATTATTCTCTGCCTTTCTTCATGAAATCACGATAAATTTGATTGTTCTCTATATGCATGAAGGCGTCAAAATCCAAATCTTTTTGCCTGACACTTACGTTCTCAAATGGATAACTTCCATTCATCATTGCTTTTACATCTTGCAATTCTCCTATGAGTGCATCTATGCTTTCCGTCTTTGTGAATGTCAGGACAACTTCCGCCTGCTCTGTATCCCATGTATCTTCAACTGGAACTTTTTCACCTATCTCATGTGGTTCCTGTGTAATACAGCACAATGCTCCGATGCCACCGCTCAAAGCGCCAGTCATTCTGATATCACCTGTTCCGAACTCCATTTTTGCTTTGCCTTTAATCATTGGTTTTTCCCCTTTTCTTTCATGTACTTCAAAATTTCTTTTTTCACCTTCTTGGCATATTTTGGATGATCGCATCCAAACATAATGCATCCGTTATACTCTGTGCCATTGCCCGGATCGTCATGATCTACACTCAACTTGCAATTTTCCGGACAGCACTCGCTAACATCATGTTCTTTGCAATATTCTCCCATTGCCAGTAAGAAGTCTTCGATCTTAACTTTCATCCAGGCCACCTCTTTTCCCTCTTTTCGTCTTGTATTTTGCATAAATCCTTTCGCCGTTTCTGCCTTTATACAATTTTCTTATTGCTGATCCCAGACCATTTTCCATATCCTCGTCAGTCTGCTCATGTGTGCATTCTGCTTCCCCCAACACTTCAACCGAATTAGTTGTATAATCAATCAGCTTTTCAATCTCCTGATCCGTAAAATAAATACTTCGCCCCATTTACTCTCCTTTCTCATCCTCTTCAGCTGCTTTCCGTTCTTCTTCGTCCATATCTCTTTCTTCTGCAATCTGGATGCAGAGCACCGGTTTCCCGATATTCTCGTCTTTAATCATAAAACACTCTTCAGGAATGTATACTTTTCTTTTTTTCGGGTTTGCTATTATAATGCTCATCGGTGCATTATCGGCAAATTCTGCAAGATATTCTTTTAATTCTCTGTTTTCCATATCCTTTACCACCCCATATCATTACGGTATCCAATTGCACTTGGATTTACCATGTATGATCTTTTCAGCTCCGATTCATCCAATTGGCGTTTCAACTGGCTTACTTTTTTCTTTAATTTCCGGTTTTCTTTTAATACTGCCATGAGTTTACAACTATCTTGTTGATCACACTTTGTGTCTTCAGAGTAGTTTTCGCACATCAAGCATACTTCTTTTTCAGTCATTACTACCGCCTTTCTTGTATGGCTTCGGAAATGGCATCCATGCTTTCATGTCTTTCCAATCGTTTCCGCTCTCCAAATAATGCCCTACAATGTCAATGCAGTTTTCATCGGTCCATACTCTTTTCCGTCTGTTACTATGATTTCTTCTCCATCTTCCGGCATTGGATAGTCCAGATAATAGACTATGTCTTCCGGAATTCCTTCCTCTTCCCGTTCGGTATCCAATATTACATGCCATTTCACCGGAATCCATTTTTGAATGATTCCAGCCTCTTCCAGATCCTCATACTCTGCCAACTTATTGCAGCACTTCTGATGTCCGTTTTTCCTCAAATCCATTCTTGGTATAGCGTGTCGGTCTTCTCCTTCTCCGATCCATTCTGTTAATCTTTCCATCGCTACCCCTTCCTGCGCCATGATTCCACGCCTTCCATTCCTTCTTTACTGGTCAACTGCTGCCACTCCCAGTTTATATACGATCTCACTATCCCTTTCTGATTCCTGACCTGCACATGATGCGGATAGATTCCAAGAATCGTGACTTTTTCCGTGGCGAGTCTGGTTTTACCTCCCTTCTGGGAGATCCTGCGCCTTAACTGTACTTTATCTCCAACTTTCATTTTTTTGTTCCTTTCCGTCTTACTTTGCGCATTTTCTTGCTTACCGGATATATGAATGCCCGCATGTTGCCGGGTTTAGTCGTCTTCCTCTTCAATTTTCTTTTCCTCCCGGTTCTCTAAAATGATTCCATTTGCATTTATGTCTCCGTCCGCTTTTACCAGAATGTATTTCTCCCCGTTAATCACTTCTAAGGTAACGAGGTCTGTTCTGTCTGCGCTTACTGATACATGTGCATCCGGAAGACCAATTTCAAAGGTTTTCGTGCTTACTGTGTTGTCCGCATCAATTTCGGCCGCATCACAGTCTTTTGTCCTTTCTGCTGCCAGTTCCGGATCTATCCCGATGCTTTTTAATACGTTTTCCAGCTCCGCGCCTTTTAATATCCTGTTGTTGGATTCTGCTTTTATTTCACGGATTCTGCCAAGGTAATGATAAATATCTTTTGCCTGTTCCAGGCTTACTTTTCCATCTGCTGCATTTAACCCTTCCCAAAAAGCTTCTTTCTGCTCTTTTGGTGTGGATGGCATCCCGCATTGGAGTGTCTGCGTGATCAGACCTGCGTCCGGTTTATCCGGAACTTTGCTGTAGTACCAGATATGTTCCGGATCTTCGTGGCGGTCTGTAAATGCCGGATATAAAAATCCTTGTGTCGGCATACTTACTACCCAGTCTCTTGTACGTTCCTGGATATCTGCCAGTTCTGGTTTATAAGATAATCCTGCTGCCGATAAGCTTACCGGGCAGATACATCCGATCATGTACTCATAAACCTCTTCACTTTCATCCAGATCCGCTCCGTCCGTGGCAATTCCCGGAATGTCGTAGATTCCACTGGCAATTAGAATCAAAGAATATCCTTTATTCGATATACCAATAGACTCTGCAATCTCTTCCAGGAAGATCTGGCGTACATCATTGTCTTCTAATCCTGTTTTTACAATCGTGACCAGATGCTGCTTTCTTGTTTTTTCTTTAAAATCCAGCTGAAACATATTTCTTCCAGGCTTTCCGGATAAAACCTTTCTGAAGATATCCAAGTATTTGAATTTTTCCGTCTCTTCGAGGTTTAAAAAGTTTTTGACAAATTCCAACCTGCAGTTCCGGTCATTATCTACGATATAACCTGTTATCTTGGTGATGTTGCATAATTCTATCCTCATGTTTCTTTTAAGCTCAAACAGCTCTTTCTTCATGTCGCTCCTTTCTGGCTGCCGCACCGGGCAGCCATGCACTCTGCGAAATTGTGATATATTAACTTCCTGTGGTGCCTATAAATAATTCTTTCCGACGTTTTTCATCCACTCTTCCCTGGTGTGGGTTCTTTCGTACACTTCCTGGGCTCTTTCCATCAGGATCCGTGCGTTTTTTGCATTATTATGGACTGCTGCCGGTCCATTCCGGTGGTGATCCAGGCAGAGATTGACTTTTAAGCCTTCCGCCTCCGCAAATGCGTGGGTATTGCCGAACAGAACATGGTGTTCTTCCAGATATGGTTTGTATGTAAAATCTCCATCCAGTAACATGCACAGATAGCACCGACGATCGCCTTTTGGCTGCATAATGCTTTTTTTGTGCTTCTTACGTTTCTTCTTTGTTGGTTTCGGAAACATCATATTCATCAGATAACACCTCCCCGTTTTGATCTACTTTTTCGTTTAAATACAGATACCACTCCTGTGAACTGTGTACTTTTTGGGTTGTCTCTGCAAGGTACAGAGCCGCATGATACAAGGGAATTGTCTGAAGATATTCCCGGCGGGTTAATTTGATTTTGGGAAATGTGGCCAGATATTCTTCTACGGTTATATTTTTCGGGCAGGCATCCGGTTTCCAGTCTTCTACGCTTAACTGCTCCATCTTAGGACTCCTTTTTGTATAGCTCATGGTTGCCGTAAACCAAATCCGCCTCTTCTCTTTCATAACTCCAGCCATAACGCATTAAGATTTTGAAGCATTCCTGGTATCTCTTTCCGGCATCCTCTTTGTATTCTCCGGAATACTCTACTAAATCCCCGATATAATCATCCATCATACCGTTCATTGCAATCAGTAGTAAAACCTGCGTATCCAGTGTTTGTATTTTTTCTTCTGCTTCTTCCTTTTCTTTCTCATTCGCATCATACAGGCTTTTCCCGTTAAAAAATTTTAGAACCATTCCATTTCCTAACCAACAGGACTTCTCCATCATGTTCCGAATCATCTTTTCAATTATTTTCTGGCGTTCCTCATCTTTTAGCAGTTCGATTTTTCCGTCTGCTATTGTCCGGATGAATTCTTTTTTTCTTTCATTCATTTTTTTCTGCAGAGACCTTAGCTTAGCTGTTTTCTTTTTCTGCCTGTCATATTCCGTTTCTACCTGTTTCTGCTTCGGAAGTTTTTCCACTACATCAATCCCATTCCAGCCATCCAGATAATACAGTTCTTTTCCGCGGATATTGATTCTCTTTGGTGGTTCTTTCTCCAGATTGAACGTTTTTACCTCTTTTACTTCTGCCGTATACTTCTTTTTTTCAATCTCCTTTGGTGCTTTCTTGATTCCTGCTGCCTCCAAGAGTTCGACAATAATCTTTTTGTTCTTTTCCCGCTCTGCGTTTTTAATCGCACCCTCCACCTTCCACTGGATCTGTCTGGAATCTGTTGCATCTTTCAATATTCTGTTTCTCGTCTCAATATCTTCGATTCTCGACAGCTCAGCCAGATCTTTAAGTGTTAACTGGTAAATTCCATTTTCATCTGTCTTTTCTTTCACCAGATTCCGGTCAAGTTTCGCAATTTCCAGTCTTCTTCGTACTGTCGTTCTTGAAAATCCTGTTTTTTCAGCTATCTGTTCTTCCGTATCTCCAAGCTCAAGCATCATCTGGAATCCTTCTGCCTGTTCCAATGGTGTCAGGTCGATGCGCTGCATATTCTCTTCCAGCATGGTTCCGACCTGGTCTTTATAGCTCATGTCCTCTACGATCCGGCATGGATACATAGTTACGCCTGCCATTTTTCCGGCGGCGAACCGGCGGTGCCCGATGATCAGCGTGTATCCTTCATCGTGGTGCGCCCGGTTTTCATCCCAGTGCCCCGGAACGACCGTAAGGTTCTGCATAATTCCTTTCTTCTTGATTGACTCACTCAGCTCCGTCAGATCACCCAGGTCTTTTCGTGGGTTATCCGGATGCTGGTGAATCAGCTTGGCGTTGATATTCGTTATTCCACTGGTTGTCATTTCAAATTCCTCTCTTTCTCGGTGTTTTCAAGGTTTTCTCCTGTTTTTATCTCATTTTGGACTGTAGTCTGTCGGAATACCGTGTAGACTCAGAAAATTCAAGGGTTACACGGTGTTTTTCCATCTGTTCATACAGCTCCTGCCAGAGCTCTTTGTTCTTGATCTCTTTTCCGTGCGGTCTGCGCCACTCTTCCCGTTTCCATTTGTCCATGTTTCCTTCGTTTATGGTTGTAACCAGGAACTGATCCGGCGTGTAGACAGTCACTTCACACGGTCGGAGCATTCTCAGACCGACAAGGATAGCGATCATGCTCATTCTGTGGTAGGTCGTGTTCTGTTCGGTCTCGATCTGTGCTTTCACTGCCGGTCCTTTCTTAGTCTCGCACTCCACCAGAGCGATACACTTTCCGTTTTTTGCGGTTGGTCCCCGGAAGTTTACTTCCGTGAACAGTTCTATCTTCATCTTCCGTCCTCCTTATCCGGATCATTTCATAATGCCGATATGGAAATCCGGTTGCTTTGTTGATTCCTTCAAAATAGGTGTCCTTTACTATGTAGTATCCTTTTTTCGGTCTCGGTTCTTTTTGCCACCGGTACAGAATATCCGTCTCCGGCTCCGGAAGTGGCATATTTCTGGATCTCGAAAAACTCGCTTCTTTGATCTTGTGATCCAGAACACCGTCCTCCACATATTTTTTCTGTGTTTTCTCATTTTTTGTGATGTACTGGGCAAGTTTCCGGAACTCTCCTTTTTCGTATAGCAACTGCTTATTACGAACCTTTCCATGCTTCCAGGCTGCAACTATGATCAGATCGGTATCCTGGATTCGGTTCAGAACTACATGGACATGCCAGTTGCCAGACGGCGTGCATTCAATATTCCGGAGCCACCGGAGTTCCTCGCCACGTTTCCGGTATTCTTTCTTGCAATATTTATAAAAATCTTCAAAATCTTTTACCGCCTGCTTCATGTCCGCCGGACGTTCTTCTTTCGGATATGTGAGAGTGAAGAAGTAATCATTCACCTTGAAGTACATCCGGAGTCTGTGACGTGCTTTCCTTTCCCTGGTCCATTGGTTGACCTGCTCCACTTCCTCCGGTGTGGCTTTCTTCTTTTTGGCTCTCTTCTCTCCCGGTGCTCCATATCTTCCATCCAGATATTCCTGTCTCTCTATTACGTTTCCCAAATCGTATGTCACTCGTCTGATTCTCATAGCGTGTCCTCATAACTTTAATAGTCTTATCAAGTTATTAAAAAGGGCAGTCGCCCTGTAAATACTTGACTTTCCCGCCGCTAAAAGGTACACTATAAGTGCTTAGATTATTCGTGTACCTTTATGGTTGCGGCGCTTGCGATATTTCTTTTCGCAAGCGTTTTTTATTCTTCTTTTAAGTACGAAAAATTCATTTTCAGGAATACCATCAGAGCTTCCGCATCATCCGGTGCTTCAATATCTTCTCCGGCTGCAATTGCAAATACAACGTCTCCTAAGATTGGCCATCCGTGCCTGTCTGCATCGTAGAAATAGCTTCCCAGACGATTTACTTCTTTCTGTTTCATTATTCCGTCTTCATCCACCAGCATGATCATTGGCATTTTAAACGTCTCATACAAGGTTTTTGTGCTTACAGTTTCAAAATGCCCGCCTACTGCTTTCTGCAGATCACGGAAATCATCAAAATCTACATTTATTACCGAAATGATATTATCCGGTGTTACTTTTACTGTTTTCACTGCTTGTCCTCCAATACTACTGTTTTTCTGCCTGCTTCTTTCAGGCTGTCTACATATTGCTCTAAATACGGGATCGCGTTCTGTTTGAAATATTCAGAATCACGGTTGACTTTTTCTGTCGATTTCAGAATCTCTATCCATTCATCCAGCTTCTCCACTCTGATCCGCCTTTTACGCTGCTTCTCTTCTGGCACGCTCCCTCGCCTCCCTTATTTTTCTTTTCCGGTACCGGTATTCCAACATTCGGAAGTATTCATGTGCATATGCTCCGACAGCAAATACTGCGAGTCCAAGAGCTTCATACAAATAAAACAGTTCTTGCTGTTCTACCGAACATCCACCAACCATACACATAAACCCAAAAACAATAGTCACTTTACTTAATGTCTTTGCAATCTTATAAAACATTTCTCATCCCTCCTTTACTTGTCCAACTGGTACCGCTTACGCGGTTTTCTCAATGGTATATGTAATTTTCACTTTTTCCTGTTCTTCCAATAAAGAAATCATCACCTGTATAATTTTTTCGATATCAGGTTTCATGCTTACCACCTACTTTCTATTGAAGTTTATGCGGTGCTGGTTGTACTTGTTGATTTGTCCCGCTCTTGTCTGGTATAATTTTCTAAAAAATAGCGAAAGGACAATGCAGTATGAAATATCTTATAAACACAACTTATTTAAGCGACTCTCAAAAACGTATGGAAAATGTCGAATTGTCTTCTTCCTGCCCTTGCTGTGGGGTTTCTCTTTTTCCAGATCTTCTTTATGCAGTATGTGTTGATCACGATGATACGGAAGAGGACATTGTTTATACTTTCAATCACTGTCAAAATTGTGATGAATGTTTTATTTCCAAACACCCATTCGACGAAGAAAACGGAGATGGTTTTATTTACGCATCAAGTTCTCCCGTCAAATCCTGTGAACAGAATTTTTCCGAAGCGATTACTTCGCTTTCCCCTGATTTTGTATCTATTTATACACAAGCTGCTCTCGCTGAGTCGCTGGGATTAGATCAAATTTGTGGTATTGGTTATCGCAAAGCCATTGAATTTTTAGTTAAAGACTATACCATTCATAAATCTCCGAATTCCAAGGACGCTATCCTCAAAGCAACTCTTGGCGCATGTATCTCAAATTACATTAAAGATGATCGTCTTACCACTCTCGCCCGTGCTGCAACCTGGCTCGGCAACGATGAAACCCACTATGTACGACAGCATCCCGACTACACACTTAAGGAATTAAAAGCCTTTGCCGATGCCTTTATTACATTTATAGATGCTGATTTGGCATACGAAGCTGCTTTAAAATTAGTTACTCCTTAGGATCTTTTCCTCCCATCAATATTTGCTCTGAAATTAGTTCTCCTTCTAAAGTCCAGTATCTTCTCACGCTGCATACTGGACTTTCTTCTGTCCCTTTTCCCTCTACAGTTTCTGTTCTGATTACTTTTACAATTTCTGCTTTCATACTTTTTGCTTTCATCTACTCTCACCTCACTTTTCTACTCACTGTTTTCATCTGTTGCAAATAATTCGGTTTTCTCCTATACTTTTAAACACAGGCGCTGCCATGCCGAGTTTTATGAAAGGAGTTTCTCCATGCCTGAAATCGACTTAACAATTTCAATAAGCGTTATCCTCGCCGTTTGTGCTATTATTTCGCCAATAGCAACCACTCTTATTAACAACCGATATCAATTGAAATTAAAGGACCTTGAATATCAACAAAAAGAAAAGGAGTCATCCTTTTTCTACCGGCGAGGTGTTTATGAAGATTATTTACGTTGCACTGGCAAATGCATAGCTCATCCCACAAGAGAAAACATTCAAGAATATGGAAAAATCTACGCTCTTGCACTAATATATTTTCCTGAAAACCTTATAGCTGATCTCGAATCCCTGCATACAGAAATATATGAAGAGCGCTGGGACTCAGCAAATTCAGGATTGAATAAAATAGCGCCTAAGATACGTACCATACTACAAAGCATGTAAGAATAACGCATATGGCTGCAACCCATACAGGATATATCTTGTCTTCTGGTTGCAGCTTTTTCATTATCAAAATACCAACGCCCCCTATGATGTAAACCAATGCCAGTAAAATACAAATATTCACCTTTCCTCACCTCACTTTTCTACTCACTACTTTCATCTGTTGCAAATAATTCGATTTCCTCCTATACTTTTAAATACAGGCATTGCCGTGCCGAGTACTAGAGAAAGGAGATCCCTTATGCTCACAAAAGAGTCAAAAACCGTTCTTTATCACCTATACAAAGAATATTGTCTACGCCGTTCTAACGGTCTTTCCCGCAGTGCTTCAAAAGAATTTGATTCATCTGAATCTGTTCAGAAATTGCTTTTCCCTGATTGGTCCGTTTCTGATGTCGATGATTGTATGTGCGAATTAGGGCGCAATGGTTATCTTGATAATCATCATGCCAGTGATTTTATTTATGATTCCTCTCTTACTGATAAAGCTATCGTCACCATGGAAAACCAGAAAAAGGAAACTCTTCTTAATGTCGTAAATTTTCTGGCTCAATTTATTCCATAACTTCCCACGACTCAGAAACCAATTCTCTGGCTGTTGGCTGCCATCCTTTAACAGGATGGCTCCCATCCAGTCCCATTATTGTCCCGACATCTCCCTTTATAGGTTTTACTTTTACCTTATAAGGTTTCTCTCTTATACACTTGTTTTCTTCCAGTGCTTTCTTTGTTGCTTCGCAAATGTTCATTCTCTTCCATCACCTCATTTTTTCTACTCACCACTCTCATTACTGTGTTGCATTTTTGGGACGCTCGGAGCAAAAAAAATATCTACAGGATCTTTCAGATTTAAAAATTCAGTAATCTTAACAGCCTCTTCCAATGTAAATTGTGTTCTCCCATTTAACTTTGCATTCAGAGATTGCACAGTAATACCAAGATATCCTGATAATTTAGCCTGTGAAACATGCGCTTCTGCCATCTTCCCCTTTAATTTATCAAATGACATTTCTCCACTTCCTTTCGTTGCATATTTGGGATATTTGTATACTACACCTTTTCCATAAGGCTGTCAACCCATATATGCAACATTTCTTTAACGTTTTTTAAATATATGTTGCAAATATGAAAAAATAGTTTATAATGGCATTATACGGAGGTAGCAATATGAGCGAAAAAGAAATAAGTGAAAAAATGCAAGATATAATGAAACGAATGAAAACCAGACGCGAAGAGCTTAATATGTCATATCAGACTTTATCCGAAAAAGTTGGCATCAGTAAATCTACGCTTCAAAGATACGAAACTGGATATATAAAAAACATGCCTGTAGACAAATTAGAAGAAATTGCTGACGCACTTAGCGTATCGCCAGCTTATCTGATGGGATGGGAAAGCTCCAAGCCTATTACTATGGCAGCTCATCTCGATGGCAAAGATTTCACCAAAGAACAATGGAGCCGTATAGAATCTTTTGCCAAATTTGTAAAACAGGAAGATACAAAGCAAATCCCATAAACAGAACAGCTCTTATGCTGCACTTAATGCTGGGAGGGATAAAGTTTGAATAAATTAGAACACTTAGAACAAGAAGCCTTTGATAGTAATGTGAAGATTCATGATTACTATCTTGGTGAAGATAATTTAAAAGGATTTTACATCAATGGAAATATTGCTATCAATACATCTGTTGGCACTACCGCAGAAAAATCCTGTGTTCTTGCTGAAGAACTCGGACACCACTACACTTCCGTTGGCAATATTCTTGACTTGACATCTGCTGCCAACCGAAAACAGGAACGTCAGGCAAGGCTCTGGGCATACAACAAGCAGATCGGTCTGATCGGACTGGTACGAGCCTTTGAGCATGGCTGCCAGAACCGGTTTGAAATCGCTGAATACCTGGAAGTGACAGAAGAATTTCTGGAAGAATGTATTGAGTGTTACCGGAATAAGTACGGGATCTGTAAACAGGTGGATAATTATGTGGTGTATTTTATACCGCAGTTGTCGGTGATGAAATTGGTATAACCGCATATGCGATTATATAGAAACACTTTTTATGAGGAGGAAAATTATGAAAAAGAAACTTGTAGCATTGATTCTGATCGGAAGCATGGCACTGTCGTTTACAGCCTGTGGCAATAGCTCCGATTCATCAAAAGGAACAAAAGAATCATCCAAGAAGACAGAAGCATCTGCCGAAACTCCAAAAGAGGAAGCAAAGGAAGAAGTCAAAGAACCTGTCGTGCTGACTGGAAAATGGGAATATAAAGACGATGACGGTACTTGGATGCAGGCAGATATTACTGAGGATACCATCACAATAAACTGGATTATGGATGAGGGGAATACAACTGCTGTTTACTGGGTTGGAACCTATACTGCTCCTACAGAATATTCTGAAGAATATACTTGGACATCTACCAGAGACAAAGAAGCAACCGATTCCGCTCTTCTCGCCTCTCTGGACGATACAAAAGAGTTTTCTTATTCCGATTCAAGCAAGCAGATTACCTATCAGGTAACAGTTTCTGGAATAACAAAAACTATAACCCTTGAGCAGACAGAATAAATAAAAGAACCGCTCCTGCGCCAACAGGAACGGTCGAGCGATGAAACATACACCAATATGTTTCTCTATTAAGTACTCCGAAGAGATACCCAATTTCTAAATAATATTGTATCATCTTCGGAGCAGCCACGCAAGAGAACTAATCGTAACTATATAAACAATTACATTTTTGTTTCCAAAAGAAATGAGGTGAATATATGGGACGTAATTTAACAAAAGAAGAGCTTAAACGACATAAAGAAAAGGCTTTGGCAAAAATGGAACACTATATCGACTCTTTGATCAATAGTCCAGATTCTAAAACCAGTGGAAAAGCTGACAAATTAAGTTATTGGCTTGAAGATTGGTCTACTTTTCTCGATTTTGAATCTCGTTTTTCCCCATCCAGTTTAAGAAGATACAAACGAGGTGAAATCATAAAAGTCCATCTTGGTTATAATATTGGTAGCGAAGAAGGTGGGTTGCACTATTGCGTTGTTGTCGAAAAAAATAATTCAAAGAACTCCCCTGTAATAACTGTTGTTCCGCTTACCTCTGTTAAGAAGAAATCTGATGTAGATCATCTTCATAAAGGTTGTATCTATTTAGGTAACGAACTATACACAGGGTTAGTTTCCAAAATTACTTATATTCAAAGACCTCTGGAAAAGAAAGTCTTTGACCTCAAGAAAGAAGTTGACGCCACTTACAAAACTCATCCAGAAGACATGCATAAATTCCAAAAGGATTTAGAGGATTGTGCAAGGGATTTATTGTTATTAAAAAGAATGAGAAACGAAATCAATAAAGCAAAACTTGGTAGTATTGCTTTAGTTGGACAAATCACAACCATCAGCAAAATACGAATTTATGATCCGAAAACTAATTTCGATATTTTAAGCAATGTAAAGCTTTCCAACGAAAAGCTTGATCGCATAGATCAGGAAATTATTTCTAACTTTACAAATAGAAAAATTTAAAAATCAACATATTTTATTGACATTTTCATATAATGAGGTATATAATAAATAAGCTAAAACAAAGCCGTTAACCGGCAGTATACAAGACAATGCTCCCAGTCATCTGGCGAGCCGTATTTATTGAAAGACCTCGTAGAAATGCGAGGTCTTTTACGTTATATAAACATTTTTTCAAAATAAAACCGCTCCTGCGCCAACAGGAACGGCTCAAGACTAATGCCCCGAAGGATACACCAGTACGTTCAAAATATAGTGTATCATCTTCGGGCAGCCACCGCAAGCAGAACTCATGTTCTTCTGCTGGCTGTTATTTTTATACTCATTTTTACGTATATTGAAGAGAAAGGTGATATAATATGCCAAGTAAAATTGAACGCTGCGCCATTTACATCCGTGTGTCTACTGCAGAACAGATGATGCACGGTAAATCCCTGGAAGCACAAAAACAGTACCTGACCAATTACGCCAAAGAACATAATATGACCGTTGCTGGAGTTTATGCTGACGAGGGTAAAACTGCCCGTAAAGAATTAAAAAAGAGAAAAGCTATCCATTCCCTGCTTGAGGACGTAAAAGCCGGAAAAATTGATGTGATCATCTTCTGGCGGATTGATAGATGGTTTCGTAACCTGTCTGATTTTTACAAGGTACAGGAAGTCTTGGACGATAATAACGTCCATTGGATCAGCACCAGTGAACCCGGAATCAATATGGAAACCAGAGACGGTCGACTGCAGCTGAATGTAGTTCTATCTATCGGTCAGAATGAGGTCGATACCACTAGCGAACGTATCAAATTCGTAAACGAAGCATCTATCCGGCAGGGAAAACTGATCTTCGGTGATGTGAATATGGGGTACGGCTACAAATCTGGAATCATTGGCGGCGTAAAACGCATGGTAAAAGATCCTGATCGAGAAGATGCCGTAAATGCTTTTTATCGTTTTTTCTTTAAGCACCATGCAAAAGGACTTTCCATGCGCTATATTCAGGAAAATTACGATCCGGATTTTACATGGGCGAATATGCGAACACTGCTGTCAAGTGAATTTTACAAAGGAACCTATCGCGGAATTCCATACTGTCCTGCTTACCTGACAGAATCCGAATGGAATAATCTGCAGGAAATACAGAACGCAAATGTTAAGCGTGCTCCTTCTGGCCGGATTTATCTTTTCAGTGGCATGATAAATTGTCCGATCTGTGGACGCAGGCTTAGCGCAAGAGGCGGTTCATCCATTATCAACAGGAAAACCGGTGCCAAAAAAGTATACTGCTATTACCGATGCAACAAAGCTTTTATTGATCACAAATGTACATACAAGCACATGGTAAGTCAAAATCTCATAGAACAATACCTGATTGATCATCTGGAATACGAATACAATAAATTTAAAATAAAATGTGAAAAAATTGAAAAGGAACAAGAAAAAAAGAAGAAAATTCAGACTCCTGAAAAGCTCCAGAAAGAATTAGAACGATTAAATCTTCTCTTCCAGAAAGGAAGAATCGAATGGGATTATTACAGCAAAGAATATGATCGGATTGAAAACGAACTGAATGAATTGTTAAATGCGGCTCCGGAATTAGAACCTGATTATGCTTATCTGGAAGAGCTGCTGAATACAGACTTTAGAACAATGTACTACAATTTAACCCAAGAAAACCGCAGAGCCTTCTGGCATTCTATTATCCGGGAGATTCACCTGAATACTGATCATACCGTTGACTCTGTTGATTTCTTATAGCGTCTTGTACTAACTGGTTGACTCCGTTTGGGGCGGATAAAGTTATGACCGCCGTCCTCTCCGGTGAGGCAGATATTGGCTTTATGGGAAGTGAATCTTCGATTTATACTTACCAGGAGGGTGCAAACGATGTCATCAAAAACTTCGCACAGCTTACGCAACGCGCCGGAAACTTTCTGGTCGCACGTGAAGAAATGCCGGATTTTTCATGGGATGATCTGAAAGGAAAAGACGTTCTTGGCGGAAGAAAAGGTGGCATGCCGGAAATGGTCTTTGAATACATTTTGAAAAAAAACGGAATTAATCCACAGAAGGATCTTTCTATCAACCAGAGTATTGATTTCGGTTCCACAGCAGCAGCTTTTACCAGTGATGATTCGGCGGCATATACAGTAGAATTCGAACCATCTGCGACCATTCTGGAAAAAGAAGGAGCGGGCTATGTAGTTGCATCTCTCGGAGAGGCATCCGGATATGTACCATATACATCCTACAGTGCAAAAGCAAGCTACATGAAAGAAAATTCTGAGATCATCCAGAAATTTACCGATGCACTTCAGAAGGGAATGGACTATGTGCAGAGTCATACGCCGGAGGAAATCGCAGAAGTGATCGCACCGCAGTTCAAGGAAACAGATCTTAAAACCATCACTGCCATTGTAAAACGTTATTATGACCAGGACACCTGGAAAGAGAATCTCATCTTTGAAAAAGACAGCTTTGAGCTTCTACAGGATATCCTGGAAGATGCAGGTGAGCTGACGGATCGTACAGTGTATGAAAATCTGGTGCAGACAGAGTATGCACAGAAAGCATGTGAAAATTAAAAAATAGTTTAGAAAGTTTAAAAAAACATGGGAAAAACCTGCGGCTTTTATAAAAACCGCAGGTTTTTGTATGTAATAAAGAGGGAATAAGAAAAAAAGAAAAGTTGATTTCGGTGCATATGCGTTTCTTATACCGGCAGCAGTGATCTACCTTTCTGTAATTGTGGTACCGGTATTTTACTCACTGTTTATCCAATGCGTCGTAAAACCCCTTGTTTCCGCTATGGGGATATAAGACGCGTCCATCGAATTTATGCAAGTAATTGAAGATGGACAAAATAGTAATTGTATTAACTAATAAACCATAGTATAATACAAATATGAACACAACATATAAATCAAACAACAATGTCGTCTATTCCTGTAAATACCATGTAGTATGGTGTCCAAAGTATAGACGAAAAGTATTAATTAACGGTGTGGACGTCCGGCTGAAGGAGCTGCTCACAGAGTATGCTGCAAATCTTTCTG
>OJMN01000277.1_pt1 | contig 33224 bp, 51 predicted proteins | sample 1597261 | NCBI WGS metagenome assembly OJMN01 (sample SAMEA2452130, study PRJEB22498) | human gut metagenome | biome: human feces; feature: human gut; material: feces | place: Australia | collected 2012 | reverse complement strand
TGGCAGCACAACGGCTTGTTCGATCGCTTTGCAGAAATTTTCATTTTCGTTCATAGTTTGCACCTCTCAGCTTTTCCAATAAAATAGCTTCAGCCTTTCTCAGATACTTATATACTGTATTTCTGGATATCCCCATTAAATCAGCGGTTTCATTTGCGTTGTGACCGTAATAATAAAAATAAGTGATAACAGCTTTATACTTGTCTTCAAGCTGACCAATAGCGTTAGTCAGATCAGAAATATCATACTCATTAAGCTTAGCTATATCCGGCACATATTCAGAATCTTCAAATGAGTCATTTCCAAAATATTTTTTCTCCGTGTTGTAGATCCGATATGATGCCCTTCTAATAGTTATAATCAAATACTTTTTGGTTGTGAAATATTTGTTAACATCAACACGTAAGTTGAAATAGCCAAATATCATCTATCATTGACGCTGTGAATTTGAATGTAACCGTCAAACCCTCCGCATCTACCCCACCGATGACTAAAGAAGTATAATAAACTTCAAGCAACTCCATAGAGTAAATTACCCAATCTCAAAAAGTCAATAGAGCTGCTTAGACCAAATTAGATGTGGATATAAAGATAATGAAAACAACGATCGCAACGGTAAAGAACGAATTTCGCCTGCCTGAATGGTTAGCCCAGATCCAGGCACAGAAAAGCAGCGGACTTACAGTGCATAAATGGTGTGAAGAAAACGGTGTCAATGTTAATACCGTGTACTTGAATTTTGTTCCGATTATTTCGCTGCTCATTTGTTTTTTATTCCTTGCCTTTAGATTCGTATCTAAAATATGTAATAAAACATTATTGATACTTATTAAGATACATTTGACTAATCTGGAAAATAAATTCCCATTTCATCTTGGTTAAAATCGTATTGTGATATGCTTTCTTCATCTTCAGTTGTACTGTCAAATACTCGAATAGATGATATTTTATCTGTCTGTTTATTATCAAAATGCAGACAAATAAAAGCATCGAAACGCCTTAGTTGAATGCAAATAGTATCATTGACCTCCCATGCGGCTAACAAATTAGAATATGAAGGAGTATATCGTTCTATAAATTTATCCATATTCTTCACAGCTTCCGAATCCTCCAGAAACTCATTGGAAAATATAGTTTCAAGCTCTTCTCGGTCTTTATTATGCATCGCCCCGAAAAATGTGTTTAAAATATCAGACTCGGTTTCACATCCGGGGTAATATATTCCGGCAAGCAGATCTCCGCCGCCTGCTCCTCTCTGATCTTCCTCACATTCTTCAAAAATCAAGCTGTATACGCCTTGGGCAGACGGATCAGTTTCCTGCTGTACCCACTCAGTCCATGTTAATGAATAGCATTTTTCAGTAGTCTTAATTACACAGATCGACCATACACATTTTGCCTGCAAATCAGAAAAAGATTCTGATGACTGATTTTCATAAACTATCTCTAAATTGTCACCCTCAAATATATTAAATATGTATTTGATACCTTCATCAATATCAGGCTGTAATTTCAAAGTCTGCTCTGAAAAAACGCTTTTAAAAAGTTCAGCATCGTTGGTCTCCAAGGCTTGTATCAGAACATCCGAAGTATTTTTCGTTGAGGTTTGATCGATAATTAATTTATCATCATTTTCTATTGAACTTTGGCTATCGTTTAATATAGTACAGCCTGTAGAACTCGCCACCAGTAAAAAAAGCAAAACGGATAGTATAAGTTTTTTCATAATTAATCACTTCCATTAATCCGGCAAATAAATTCCCGCATTTTCTTCCGATAAATTATAATCACCGATAGTCTTTTCATCGTCTATCTCGGCAAATTTTAGAAAAGATATTTTATCCGTTTGTTCCTTGTCAAGTCTAAAACAAAAACATATCGGAGTATCATTTTTCATGGACGTAATATAAACGGTAATATTTCCATCATCAATTTCCGTCCAGCCTTCGTGAAGTTCTCGCATTGGCTGACAGTAATCAAAAAAGCGATCTATTTCATCGTCCGTTACGCCTGAAGCCAGCATATTGTCAGAAAGCAGCTCACGAAATCTCTCTATGCGATCGTCATGATTTTTTTGCTGATAAATGTTTTTCCAAAGAGTAAATGCCATATCACTTTCCTCGGAATTAGCAGGATACACTACCCCTGCAACAAAAAGATCTTCACCTCCCTGATTCAGTCCGGCATCCGGCCAAATCTGGAGTTTCATGCTGTAGACTCCTTCTTTTTCCTTATCTTTTTCATTTATCGTCCACGCATTCCAAGTAAGCTTATAGTAGTTTTCCGTTGTTTTAAAAACGCATACCGGAGAAACAATACATCTTTCACCACCGCTCGAATATTTATTTGAGCTTGAATTATTCTGCGTAACTTCAACAAATTCGCCTTCATATATGCTGAGCATATATCCGATCCCTTCATCCAGATCCGGACAAAGATCTTTGGCACGAACAGAAAACAGATTTTTGATTGCGTCCGCATCGTTATTTTCCAAAGCCTTTATTACTGTTTCTGAAACACTCACATTCTCCGTCTGATCAATAACGAGATCACCTTCATAATGGCTGTTCAATTTTTCTACAACAGAACAGGACATTAGGCTTAACATCAATATTACGGACATTGTGCAGCAAAGCAAGTTTTTAAATTTTAACATAATATTCTCCTTACCAAGTCAGAGTTACAATGTATGAACCCGAATCTTTTTCTGGAATATCCCATTCGACTTCTCCTGCATTAAATTCTCTGAAAGAATCTAACATTATATCTTTGTTTTCTCCAAAGCTCGAAAAATCTATAGTAGTTACGGCTTGGAGATCCTCAGCTTTAACATTTTGAACCAACGGATCAAATCCCGTTATCCACCATTGTAATTCATCTGGTTCATGTTTATACAGCTGCTCATCATCACTGAAGATTCCATCCCCATTAGAATCATGATATAATTCAAGAGTCATATCAACAGAATATTCTCTGTTAACTTCGGCATAAAGATATGAGTATTCACCATTTTCCATAATACAATTTCCATACTCATCAATTTCTCCATCTTTCACCTGATAAATACCTGTTTCAGCGCCTGCTCCAAGGTTCATATAGTCGCCCTTCCATGACCATATTATAAATTCTTCTCCTTCATCTTTGGATTTATCACCGTCAAGATCTACCCAAAAAATCTGAGATTGATGAACATCTACGGTTATTTCACCGCCCGAAGCTTTGTTAACCGCAGCTCGGAAAACATCGTCATAGCCTGTGGTATAATGTGCATATTGCTGCAAACAATCAGGTCTCATATGATAGATACCATCATCATCCATATCTGCACCCAACGTCAAGGAGAAAAATCCTGTTGTCATATCTGCAACAACATTCAATCCAGGAATATATGAAGACAAAATCGGATGCTTTCTCACAAATACTGCAGCGATTGTTCCTAACTCCGCAATTTTCTTTATCAGCCAGACACCACCTATCTGATAAAATATTCCAACTGCAAAGGTTACGAAATTCCTGAATCCTTCACTATGAATTAATTTACCTATAAAATTAAAAAAATCAAAATCTATAATTTTATTCCATAAATCTTTACACCATTCACAAGCTGAATCAATCCACTCTTTAGCTTTTTCCAACCAGCTCTTTTCGCATTCCGGTTTTAAGTATTCATACTTATCGTAAAAATCATTCTTGCTCTTGTTAATAGCGTCAGCGACATCGCCGTCGATACGCACAACATATTCCGATTATTTTATTGCCAAATGTTCTATTTTTTATTAATATAAATTATTTTATCAGGATCAACATTTTTCAAAAGATATTCTGACATTATTTCAAATCCGTCCATAAGAGTTTCAACAGCAAAATGCTCAGAGTTCACATATATTAAAATTTTTTCATTAACCCCTAATCTAGTATCATTAATTATCCATTTTATCTTTGTTATTTCTGAAACATCCACACTATATTTGGATCCCAAAATCTTCCTAACGGTTATTTTGCTGCCACTTACTACAATTTTTAATTTTCTTATCCACAATAATGAAATAGCTATTGGAATAAAAATGAATAATATTGTTGAAATATACATAGGGAAATGCGGAGGATTACCAAAAATCGTATACATTACGTTTAAAACAATGAAAAAAGCAGTTATAAAAACTTCACCTTTATAAATCTCTGACGGTATCTTCACAGTAAATTTCGATTTTGATTTCATTGATCAGACCTCCTTCATTTCTTATTAATTTTGTGACAACTCTCTCCATTCGTCATACCATTCCTTAATCCCATCAAAAAACCACTTGCTATATTTTCCAATGCACCTCCAGAAAGTCCTGAAATTACACCATTTCTAATTGTTTTATAATGAAATTTTTTAATACTTCCCTGTTTTAATTTTGTTATTACCATTTTAAATGAAGCATCATAGCTATTTATGCCTGAAAGTCTTTTGAACACCGGAATTTTTTTCGAAAGAGTTTTTGAAAGCTTTCCAGTAATTTTACTTAAAGCAACACTAAAAAAAGCCGCTGTTCCTGTGCTTAAACCAGTATCAAATAATATTTCAAAAGTCGATCGTTTTTGTCCCCCAGTGATATTTTCAAGATTTTCGCCAAAAAACGTTGATATTGCCGCCTCTACTGAACAAGCAGCAATTGGATTAGTAAGCAATAATAAAACACCACCAGCAAAACCGCCTATCGCTGATCCAATATATGATTGCCAGTTACCATTCCAATCGCCTGTTATCGCACATGAAATAATATCACTAATTAATTGACCTGAAATGCCTACGATTGCTCCAACTACACCAACAGCAATTACTGGAATTGCCGTTCCAAATGTTGAAATACTCAATATAACAATACCGACAACAATGACAATAGTCACAAACACACTAACTATTGACTGCCAATTTTCCTTGCACCACTCACAAGCGTTATCTACTTTTTCTTCCAACCAGCTTTTCTCAATATCCGGCTTTAAGTATTCATATTTTTCATAAAAGTCATTTTTGCTTTTATTGATAGCATCAGCCACATTTTAGTCAATAGTCACAACATCGGAAATATTTTCATTAATGTCCGAAGTCCAAAAAACAATTGAATCTTTATCTATTCTATATTTTACAAATACTTCATTATTGTATCTCATAAACCACTTCTTTACCCGGTAAAAAATCCAGCAAATATTATTTATATTCGCTTCCATTATCATTTACAAACTCAATTTTGAATGAACTATTCTTATTTTGCTTTCGCACCGCTTTGATAAGTTCAGTCAATTCATTCTTCTCGATATATCCTTGATGTTTTATCCAAGATATACTATTTACTGTTGCATAAAAACCATCTACGCACATTTCCCCACCAAATCTTGCGATATTCTCTTTGTACTCAATATCGACATACCATTTCGTACCTGTAATTTTAATTTCTTTCATTTTTTTATTCCAATCATTTAATAATATTCCCGTTTGAGAAGTTCCTATAAACAAACTCCTTATTAGTGAACCAACCTGAGTAGTATGCGTAATCACATTAACCGCAGTAGGCGTATATATTGTGATATTTCCTACATTAGGATTTATTCTTAAAATAGTACGTTCAAAGACATTCCATACACTGGTTGGTCGAACAGTATTTCCGAGTAACGCTTCCACATTCCCTGAAGAATGCATTGCGTAGGAGGAAGAAGCACTATTCCATGTGCTTATTGTAGAAGGATTGGAAACATCCCAATTTGGAAGTTCAATACCCTTCGATGAAAGAGTTGTTTCCAAAGTAGATCTTCCCATTTTATCCGCACAATTTGCCGCTATTTGATCTCCGTTACATATACCCTCATCTCCAATTCCAGACCAGAAAGTTGACGAATCAGATTTAAGTGTGAAATTATATTCACTTGCACCGCTTATGGCTGAACGAAATTGAGGATTAGTTGTCCATTGCTTTCCATAATTTCTTAAATCAGCATTTGAAATTCCTTTAACACTACTATAAATAGAACCAATGGAATAAAAACAATTTGATATTGTACTTGTCCAATTTAATATATTTTGAAATGTATTAAAAACTGAATTATCAATATTTCACCATGTATCAATTATATTTAATGTACTTGATTCAAGAGTTGAAAGTATCGATATTGCAGCAACTGTATAGCTTGTCACAGTTGCGATAGTTAAGGCTGTACCTGCTGATATTCCAAAAGTAGTCAAAGTTGTAGTTAACAGAGGAACTAAAGCTAAACCACCAGAAGCAACAACAGCAACTATAGCTAATACTGCTCCTATTACAATTGTTACTGTGATGAGAATCTCTTTCCAATGCTCCTTGCACCACTCGCCGACTTTTTTGCAGCCGTCTTTGAATTTCTCCCTACGGCTTTTTTCACATTCGGGCTTCATGTAGTAGTACTCGTCGTAATAATCGTCTTTGCTCTCAATAATAGTCAGAGTTTATACAGTTGTATTTTACTACAACTCCTAATAATATCTAAAATATGTGAAACTTTTTCTTGGTTGCTTGGCATTTTTACACCTCCGTAAATTGATATCAAATATGCCAATATTGATTAAAGATTCATTAATGGCATCATTATTTCCCAATATACTTCCATATCGGATGCTTCAAGATTTTCTATGTCATCTTCCCCATTGAGGAATAGTGGTACTTTGTAACCCACACATTTATTGTGAGGCAAAACAAAATTGCCATTTGCCTCAAACCATTCAGTGAAGAACTCAGACGCCAAGCAAGCGTCATGATATTGTGGTATCTCACTATCATGAAAATTCACAAAGTTTTCTTCTGTATTAAGTATCTCTCCTGTACCTGGTTCAAATATCAAAACTACATCTCTTTGCGTATCAAGAGCAAAAATTCTTCCCAACCAGTCATACCCAAAGACACTTATTTGATTTTTGTATTTTGGAAATGATTTTTTAACTATATCATTCCATTTCGGTATACTTTTTTCATCAAAAATTCGATACATACCATTTAGAAACGATCTTCCTCCCATTGATTTTAAAAATTGTTCGCTACTATCAAAATCATAGTGTTTTTCTTCTTTCACAAAGTCTAAAAATTTACTAAACATATTTCCTCCTTATTTCATACTGAAATCATCATTAAGATATTTGTTAAGTATCGATAACCCACTTTCAAAAATCTCCCAGCATTTATGTTTTTCATCAACATTGAAACTAGGATGATATTCTTCATTTTTCAAAAGTTCCAAATTACTTCCATAGAACAACTTGTTATAAATATCGATGATTTCTTCATCATTATAGTCTCCTATAAATTCTTCATTTAGCGATTTTGATAAATCACTAAAAAAATGCCATATATCTATCAAAATTCGACAATTTTGCGATATTTCCACATTATTTATTAACTCGATAATTTCAGATAGATCAAAAACTGTTATTCCCTTTTCAAAAATAATATGTTCTTTATCCGCAAATGTATTTGCTTCTTCGACACTAAAAAAAACTAACAGTTGTTGATCAAAAAGTAAGAACCCATCTTCATCATTGCTATACCATATCAAAAAATAAGTTAATCCATTATAAATGATTTTTGTCAAATAATATTTTGCCATAACTTTGCTCCTATTTTTTTGGATTAGTAAAGGCTCTGTCGCCATATTTTTTCAACCTATTATAATCAGATTTAGGACCAGTATCATAATTGCCTTTACCAAATGCTTCATCACATAAACGTTTTGCAAAATCTTTTCCAGATTCATTTATATAAGGACGTTCACCTTTAAATCGGCTAGGAATGTCTGTTGCTTTCTCTTTCCCTGTCCTAGATTTAGGAATTTTATATTCTTTCCCAGCATTATGAACAAGAATATTGTTTTCTCCGACATAATAAGTATGAAAATCCTCCACTTGAAAATTATACACCTTAACAGGTTCGCCTGTCAACTTGACATTAAATTTTTCAACTAAAAGAACATTTCCGTTTACATCAAGGAGTTCATCACCAACTATTAGTTCAGAAATTAATCTCCAATTAAGATCTATTAATCGCCAATGCCAAACTTTTCTCTATATTCCATGTTTGTAGCAAACAACTCGTCAAATGGAACTATTGATTTTGACGCAGTTTCAATGTTAGCTTCTTCGGACCAAAGAAACGGATATATCAAAATGGCTTTATCAAATTCCACATTCTTTGCAGATTCTCTCCAATTTGTCCACCTCATTGAACTATAAAATTCATCTATATTCCCCTGAGCGAGCCAGGCAATAAATTCAGAGTATCTTAACTCAAGGTCTTCCCAATCCAAAGTATCAGGAGCAAAATACCACACATCGCCTATGCCCTCATCAAATTTGCCTGAATTGATCGCAAATATACCGCCCACAACATCAGTGGCAACGATAAGCATTTGTTTGACCCTCTCAGGTGTACCGTTTTTAGACAGCAAATTTATTTTAGATATGCCTACCCTATCAGATGTATCACCGCCATAAAGTCTTATCCAATCATCAAATACAACTCCTGATGTGTTCAGCATGACAGCACCCATAGCAGACGCGGAAGTTACTCTAAGCATATCACATATTTTAGCACTGTCTGACCCAGCACCATTAAATATCGTTACCTCTGTCTGTGACGTTTCAAACATTTCCTTGATCTCTAACCACAATTTATTATTTTCCTGCATTTTCATTAACCTCCATTAATCAACAATTATTATTTCAAATGTAGCCCCATCGGGGAGACCCCTTAGTTTATGCCCAATAAAAGAACCTGAACCTCTATTATCGGATCTTTTGATTGCACGAACATGAGCCCTTTGCCTCCTTCTTTACACATTGCAAAAGGATACTCATCCAAATCCTTACCTGAAACTTTGCTAATTCCCTTTAGTGACGCTTTTATATTAGATTTTGCTCCACTTCTATTTATTGTAAGTTCCCTCGGCTGACCATTTTTTATTGCATCCTCAATGTGTTTTGCAGACTCTGGATACTTTTCTCTTGATAATGTAATTTTGTAATCTGCATTATGTACAAGTATGCGAAAACCACCAACAAGATAAGTATGAAAATCTTCTACCTCAAAATTATAAACCTTAACAGGTTCTTCTGTCAACTCGACATTAAATTTTTCAACTAAAAGAACATTTCCGTTTACATCAAGAAGTTCATCACCAACTATTAGTTCTCCTGCTTTGATAAAGCCTTGATTTTTTACATAGAACGGATGGTCAACAGTTGTAACGACTTCTTCGCTGTTCACAATAAGGTGTCATTTAGATGATAGACCTTCGATACAAATCATATACCTCAGTATCATTGCTTTCCAACAAGTCTTCAAAAGCGTCTACACCATTTTCGTTTAAATAATCCAGTTCATTGTCCGAGATAGGTATTGCAAACAGCCAGTTTACTATATGACCGTCAATAAGATGGCCTTGCAAATCCTCCCAGTATGACGGGATAGTGTAATAAATATGCCTCATTTCTAAGTTTTTATAATAATCATCAATAACATTCATGTTCACCATTCCAGGAGTGTACGAATAATGATCCTTAATAATATTGAACGCACAGGACGCTAATATATTAGGAAAACTTGTGAACTCACTCGTGCACATACCTATAAATTCCACCCTGATTTCTCTTCCTTGTCTATCCACAATTTCTATTGGATACTCTGACAAACCAATAGTTGAATATGTTGTAAGGCCAACATCTGGCCTATTTTCACCAATGTATATATCGATCTTATGACTTTCGGTTTCATCAGAATATGAAATAACCTTCGGTGTTAGTTTTACGGCCTCGTGAATGATTTTAAAAATCTCTTTTTTGTTTTGCATATTTTCCATATTGCACCTCCAAAAATTTATGTTGTTATATACATACTTTAAATACCAACTAATGCAATAATAGTTATTTAACTACCAATTCAAGCTTATGACAAATAATCTAAAATCATGGTCCTAAATATTGATCTGTCATATCTTCACAAGAATGACTTCTATTTGAACTTGGAAGTTCTGGGCGATAGTGGGACGAATCATTGTGTTCATCTAAAAACTGTTTTCTGTCTATACCACGTTCCTGTGCACTTGCTCGATGTTTTCTAAACTCATAACCAGGTTTATGCCCCATATTCCAAGGCTCATTGGGGTTAATTGGTTTTCCTGTTTTAGGATCACGAACAATTTCATCAGGAGAATTCGCCTTTGCTTCTTCCCATGTTTTATCCCTAACGCCTTTACGATAACCCGATGGACGTTTATATGCATCCCCTGCATTATGTACAAGTATGCGAAAGCCACCAACATAATAAGTATGAAAATCTTCAACTTGAAAATTGTATACAACAGTAGGTTTTTTGTCAACTCAATTGCCAAATTTTCAATTAAAAGTATGTTACCGTTAGAATCAAGGAGCTCATCATTAATTTTAAGTTCACCTGCATTGATAAAGCCCTTATCTTTTACATAGAACGGGTGGTCAACTGATATATATTAAAATTATTATCTAATACCCGAAACAATTTCAGCCAGAAAATTCCACCATTTGTATAAATCATCAAATTCGCGAATATAATAGTTTCCAAGATATTTCGGATTACACATAACAATCAGTTTTTGAGCGGAAAGATCGGACAATTTATTTTCATTTTCATATTCTTCAAGTATACTGTATATTCTATCGGCATCTTTTATATAACCATTACTTAATAGATAGTCATGTAATTTAAGTAATTTATCTTTCATTTTAGATTTACCTCTCAATCGCACCATTGTATTTTCCACCGTCAGTAACAACTTGCCAACCGCCACCGCTCCTCGGTATACCATCATCAGCAATAACTGTCCAATCAGGTTGTGCAGCTACCTTTCCCTCAAGCAAAATCTGCGATCTTGTTAGTTGCACTGTGCTTTCAGCCATCGCAGTATTATTCGGCGGCAGTGCCAAGTTATTAATTCTTTCTGTAGGAGTTACACCTGCAGATTCTCTTGTAACAAATACTCCAGATGCTTCTCCGGCATTTGATTCCGTAATCGTAAATGTTTCCCCTTCGAAACCTTCTCTTTTATAAATAGGTCCATCAAACGAATCTATAAGATTCTGAGCTGCTCGCTCATCTAATCCTCGTTCTTTTAATATATCCTTTACTTCCGATTGTGTAAGTTCAGTATACTTATCTGGTTCTAAGGAAGCGTAATTCTTTCCCGCATTATGCACCAACACGCCCAATGTACAAACATGATAAGTATGGAAATCCTCCACCTGAAAATTGTAAACCTTTAATTTTCAGCCCATTCAATATTATCTGGCATTTCACGTTTATAAAAAAATTTTTTGGCTGCCTCGAAAGCTTTATTTACTGAGATAATTGAATCTCTGCTGATTTCAATTTCTTCCTCAGGTGTATTAGTATAAAAAATACAATATTCATTGGTCTGACCGGTTTGGCAACCAACTGACTGAAAACCGAGTGATTCCCCATCTGGGAAATAAGTGATGTTCGCCATTTCTTTGTTTACCAATATCACTAAACAAGGATTATCTTGAGTATCATTAGTGATCCAAAACTCGTTGACATCATTGCCATACCTTTTTTGTAATATTTCCGAAAATTCAGAAATATTATTTGCATATTCAGTTCCACCAAAATGTTTTATTCTCATTTGATTGCCTTATTTTCTCCTTATTTGATTTTCTTAACAGTGCCATTCCCAATATTTCCTTATAATTTTCATCAGGTTCTGTTAAAGTTCAAACACTTTTGCATTTTGTGCCTTATAAGAAAATTTTTATGTCCATACTCACATACTTATTAACGGAATGCTTTTTACAAAGTTTCTTTATTTTTATTAGTTCGGCAATATTTTTTTAGATAATAAAAATCAGAAATATTATCAAAACCATTAACTTCAGCAAGCACGTCACAAACACATGAGATTTTTTTCTAACAATGCCTCTCTGTCCATTTCTTCCTCTACCTGCTCCGCAGTTTCAGCATATGAGCCTAGCAAGTTATTTAAAAATTCACGGTCCGTTATCCGGTCGTGCTCGTAAATAACAGTCGCTATCCCGCTCTTATTCAGCTCCTAATTAATAGACAGTATCGCCTTGACACCCTGCTCATCAACATAATCACACTCATATAAATAATTACCCTCCAACACTATCTTCTTGATCTCAGACAGTGACATATCCCTATATTTTCTTACGATTTTTGCTATAGCTGCATTAAAATCATTTTTTGCAGCCTTTATTCCTATAAGTCCCATAATCTTCTCCTTTTTAATCTACAAAATGATATCATCAATAATCTTGACATACAACCACTTTATTTCCACATTTTGAACATTTAAAAACAAATGCAGCAGTTTCATATCCTAAATCCGCCCAAAGTGCTTCGTAACTTTCAACATTATTCTTTAGTTCATCAATCAAAAGTTCTTTTAGTAAAGACAATCCATCACCGTTTGTAGAATTTTTGATAAAATCTTCCCTTTCCCACTCACCTATATATGTCATATAATCATCACAGCAAACAGGCCAATCGTTATTTTGAATCCAAGGTACAGGTGGACAAAAACTCAATTCAGTTACTTTTTCATTTTGTTTTTTTACAACTCTGTCTGCTATATAGCTAGGAATATCTACACTTACTTTTCGTTTATCAAAGCAATTGAGACATATAGATACAAGATTGTCATCTCTGTCAAAAAAAGATCCTTCAAGACAATGTTCAGAACTTCCACAAAACTGACATGGTGTTTCTGTGAAGTATCCATTCTTTAAGACATCACTAAAATACTTATAATTATTCATTTATTTCCACCTTCCCGAATCCCACTCATTTTTCCAATAATTTTTCTTTTGCTGACGCCATTGAGCACGATTAATTTTACTTCCTTCATTATAGTGAGGGCGATTTTTTTATAATTACCACTTAGTCGATGATCAGTTTGAGCTTTTTCATAAAATGGTCCATTGGGATTTTGATTATCATGATGTATTTCAATTTATAACTAGGTGAATTAGTTTGGAATCTTCTCTTATATATGTTTCAAGGACAGTTTTAGGAGAAGTTTCCATTGTTTCAGGATCTGTTGAAATGACTTTATCTCCTGACTTTATCGTTTCTATAGCAACCATTCCGGCAACCGCCATGACAAGCGTTCCCGCCACAAAACATGACGGTTTAACTCCTGCACTGTTAGCTGCCTTGTTAAATCCGCTGTTCATTCCACCGGTGAAAACAGCTACACTTGCTATAGTCGTCTGAGCTATATTGTATATAGAACTCTCATGCAAAGCCGCATTAAAGTCACTCAGTGTCAATCGTCTTCAAATATGATACTATTTTAATATTCAAAACAGATAATTTTTGATTTGACACATTAATATATTTCTTACAATTTTCCGTTATTTCATAACGAAAGTGAATATTTATTACAAAATTATCAAATTGCTTATCTGGATAAATATCTGCATATTGCTTACTCTCAATATACCACAAATATGTATTGAGCTTATCTTGTAATATAACAATATGATCAAATTCAAACTTACCCTCAAAATGCAAATGATCATATATTTCCATAATTAAGGTTTTATTATCATCATCAAATGCTATTCCATCAATAACATTTACATCTGTAACAGCCATATATTTCACTTCCTGTTTTAAATTTGGTTAAATGAAATTTTATTTACCTCTAATCGTATTGATTGGTGTACCTTCAGGAATTACATCTACAGGTTTAAAAACACCACCACCTTCTCCAGTAACTACAAGATCTTTATTTAAAGCTCCTGTATCAAATCCATTAGCCTTTTGATTAGATGTGTATGGTGCAGTTTGACTCGCTTTATACTCTTCAATAAAATGATTTCCATCTGAATCTAAAGCAATACAATCGAGGTAATTTTCACCATTTCTCATAGCATTTCCATTAGAATCCATTGGCTTTACTGGAACTTGTGTTTCTGCTTCAGGGTGAGCTTCTTTCAAATTAGAAAATTGTTCTTTCTCAAACTTCTTCCCATTTTCTTGATTTTTGGTAACGGTTTCAGCCTTTTTCCCTGAATAATCCTTGCTAGCATTATGCACCAACACGCCCAATGTACAAACATGATAAGCATGGAAATCCTCCACCTGAAAATTATACACTGTTGGAAACTTTGAGTTATCTGCGTAACTAATATCTAATCACTGTTACATAATTCCCACATATCCATAAACAACGCATTTCCCACAGTCATTTGGTTAGTTTCTTCTCTGTCTTTAAACTTTTTTATACCTGGATATACTTCGTCCATATCATTAATATATAATCTTGAATAACCTTTTTCTGTGAGATAATTGCAAATCATTTCGTCGATATCAAATTGCTTTTTACTATACGGCTCATTTCTGAATCCAGCAAGATATGAATCCATTCCATCAGGATCTGGACTGTCAATAGAAAATTCATCTTGAAGATAGAAGTACTTAACTATTTTGTTTATTTGCAGTAGCGAAACATATTCAATTTCACCTTCTGAAAAAGAACACCTATTTACAACAATTCTAATCTCCGAAAAAGGCTCGTTTGAATCAAAAAACTTCTCAACATTTTCAGATTTGGTCTTTATTTTTTCCAATAGTTCATCAAGAAAATCAACTGTGTCCCTGCACTTTGAAATAAATAATTCTGTATTTCCGTTTATGTATATATCTTCTATCGCTTTTTTTATATCATTTTGCATAAAATATTACCTCGTTATATCATTACTTTACTATTAAATCGTGTTGACCCGATGTATCAGCAGGTTTTGTATTATTAAAATCAAAATCTACTCCTCTTAAAGTCCTTAGCAGGAGAATATTTTCTACCAAAATTATGTACCAGCACACAAAAGAAGTCAACACGGTAGGTGTGAAATATTTTAATTAGACGTCTTTACTGTAATATTTTTTTGCATCACTTAGGCTGACCTTTTTGATATAACGTAACTGTCAGTCCTTCCTCGCCCATAATTTCTTCGCCAATTTCTACTACGATATCTCTGCTTGGGAAAAGCGAATTAACTCTGAGTTGCCAAAAATACTGAATTGCCTTTGCAAACTCCTCAATATAGTCACCTGAACTATTTATAACGTCACATTCTTTGACTAAACTTTGCAATGACCAACTATTGACGAACATCTCAATATCTTTAGTATTTTTATAAAGTTTCCTTAATTCCATGATATTTCCATTATAGAACTCAGAAATAAATATACAATCATCAACTTCAATGATCTCTGGACAAAACAAACTAGCAAAACTAATTGCCGTTTCAATATCGTATGAATTAGCAACATGATTTATTAAAGACCTGCCCTGTATTTTAGAGAAATCATGTAGTATCCTCTCATCAACTATGCTTTTATATATTTTCATTTTAATCACCGATTTTCTAATAATTCTCTTGGAACAGGACCAATTAAATTCATATCACGTGGATATAAGTGCCCGTTCGGAGCAATATCATAGCCTCTTGCTTTGACTCTCTTTGTAGAAATATCCAAATTTAATCTACCATCCGCCCCATAAACCAATTTATGTCCACTCTCTGTATTCACATAGGTATTCGGCTGGCCTTCAAGAGGTCTTGAACCTCCACTTCTTCCACCAGTTCTTATTGTTCCATCATATTTAGTTTCCTTGATTTTTTTGAATATCCAGATCAGATGTATTTTGTGTACGAGGATTTGCATAATCATTTGCATTATGCACCAACACTCCAAAACCACTAACATGATAAGTATGGAAATCTTCTACCTCAAAATTATAAACCTTAACAGGTTCGTCTGTCAACTCAACATCAAAATTTTCAACTAAAAGAACATTTCCGTTTACATCAAGGAGTTTATCGCCAACAAGCAGCTTACCAGCCTCAACAAACCCTCTACATTGTACATAAAACGGGTGCGTTTCAGTTGAAGCAAGTACACTTACAGTTCAAATCGGTGTACATGCAAAATCGTTGATAAAAATGTTCTGTAAATAGTAATTATATTATATTTTCAAAGGATTCTAAAGGTCCGTATAATGTATCTTCATAATACAATAGAACAATATTGTTATTTACAATAAGAAGCACATCTGAAGGATAACAAAAATCCGACCATTTTTCACAAAAAATAGATGCTGTAATGCTTATTGCTGAAGTATGATCATATAACAATGTTACTTTGTCTGAAATACTTTTTTCGAATAAACTCATTAATTTTTGTTGAGTTACTCTCTCCATTGATTCATCGCCCCAACCACAGTCACCTATGAAAACAGTCAGTTTATGATCAATCATCATTTGCACATATGAACTTTTTTGAAGTATTTCATTATCGCATATACTATTCCAAATTTCAACTGCTTTGTTTTCATTAACAACATTCATTTCTGATAGCTGCTTTGGAGAGAATAGCGCATAATTTTCGCTTGTATATCTCCAAGCATATTTAAATTCTTTTATATCCATATCTATTCCTCCCAAAATATATGTCCTGCAGAGCCATTATGTTTTCCCTTTGCCCAATCATGATAACAAATATGTGGCACGTTATATTCATTATCAATAGGGTGAATTTGATAATTAGATTTTGGTGCATTTGTTGCATATGTTTCTGCTTTAGACAAATCAGGCATTGCTTCATTTATAAGTTGTTCCGCTTGCTGTCTATTTGAAGCAATATAATTGTTTCCTTTTTTCTAGCAGATCTTAATTCTTTAACTGCTTGTTTCCAAGAAGGAGAGCCTGGTTTATCAACAATGGGAATTTTTTCTTCTCCCTTGGCGGTACGGACAGTCTTTGTTTTATATTCATTACTTGCATTATGCACCAACACGCCTAATCCGCCAGCATAATAAGTATGAAAATCCTCCACCTGAAAATTATACACCTTAGTGGGTTCGTCTGTCAATTCGACAGAATGATTTTCAATCAAAAGAACATTGCAATTAGAATTAAGAAGTTCATCTCCGATTGCAAGTTCTCCTGCTTTGATAAAGCCTTGATTTTTTACATAGAACGGGTGAGTTTCAGTCGTTATGATCTCTTCGCCGTTGATCACCAAATGAATAAGCTTAGAATCTTCTCTTATGTAGGTTTCAAGAACTGTTTTCTCGGCAATTTCAAAGGTTTCGGGGTCTGTTGAAATGACTTTAGCCTTATACTACACTGTCACGAAATGGATCAATATAGTTAAATTCAGTTTCTTCAAATATATTTTCTAATGCTTCTAAGCCATTTTCTTTTTTATATCGTAATTCTTCCTCAGTTATTGGTATAAGCCATAAAAACCTAATGTTCATAGATTTAGTTTCTAACCACTCAAGTTCTGGTCCGTCTAAGTAAGGCAATGAAATTAAACCATGGTCACATCTAGATTTTTCGTACCAAGCACAGCCAAAATTAACCGTGTGTCCTAAACCAAGCATATTTCCGCTAGCATAATAATGTGCTATAGCTACAAGCAAATTAATTAAAAAGTTATTCTCGGTTGGAGCTAGTATAAATAATTCTAATCCTTGCTCTTTGTCTTTCCCTGACATCCCGCAAGTTGCATATATCCATGAATTTCTTTTTTCATTGGGTTTAAATTTCAGCACTTTAAAAAATGGCAACAAATTATGAATAGGTTCTTTATCATTAAAAATATACTCTGCGCACTCACCCCAATTTATTAGATAATGTTCTTCAATCTTTTTTATCAAGTCCATACTTTTTCTTCATCTCCTTTGAATAATGTGACGTTCGTCCACCTTGCGAATTCTGTTCTAACCTAGTTGCTGGCTTCATCCGACTACGATCTTGTGCACTTGCCCTTCGTTCACTGGCGGTCATTTGATAACCTGGCTTTTCACCTGTGCTAGGGTCTCCTTCATAATATCGTTTAACCAATGGGGGATCATGATCTGGAGAACCACCCACAACCTGCCGGTCTTTCTTCGTTGGAGTATTGCCATAATGTTTTCTTCTATTATATGGTTCAGTAGGCTTAGCATAATCATCGCCAGCATTATGCACCAACACACCAAAACCACTAACGTGATATGTATGGTAATCCTCTACTTGAAAATTATACACCGTAACAGGCTTGCCTGTCAATTCGACATCAAAATTTTCAACCAAAAGAATGTTTTTGTTTGAGTCAAGCAATTCATCACCGACTGCAAGTTCTCCTGCTTTGATAAAGCCTTGATTTTTTACAAAGAACGGGTGGGTTTCAGTCGTTATGATCTCTTCGCCGTTGATCACCAAATGAATAAGCTTAGAATCTTCTCATATATAGATTCAAAACGCAAGTTAGAAAATAGATAAGTGTATACTCTTTTTCCTGTTAAAGTTGTGTCTTCAATCCTAAAGTAATTACCATCTGTATCATATACTACTTGTTTTCCCTTTTTAGGATTATTATATATCTCCTTGCCGCTAAAAGCTGTGAGACTTTTTCTTGGTTTGTTGGCATTTTATTACCTCCATATTGTTAAAGTAAAATAATTTTAATTGCCAACTATTAGTTTTATTGCTTTTATATTTTTGATTGCGACTAATCCCATTGCTAAATGAATACACTTTTACAATTTGACACAACTAATCTTTGTTGGGAGCTCTTTCCAGAAATTTTCCAACTGTATTCCAGAACTAATGTCTTTTTGTCTTAAGCTTATATAAGTCAAAACATCTTCTAAAGAATCCAATAACCCATATTTATTGACATATATACCTTTTGCATTTAAATCGTCTTTAAAATAGTTATATTCATTTTTTAAATACGAATAATATACATTACCAATGCAATCAAAACCTAATAATTTAGTTGGTAATTTAATTTCAGGAACAACGATTTCTTTGTTAGTTGTTTCATACAAAAGAATATTCGACTTTAGCCCATTGTTTTGACAATATTGAAAATATTTATATACAAACTTAAAATCAGGGACAATATGTTGCATATCATATTGCAGAAACCAAGTGTTATCTGCTTCCTCAGTTAACATCATAGCATTCTTATCATCATCTACATCTTCAAACGGCCATACATTATATGTATAATCATTATCTTTTACCTCGGATACAACATAACCATTTCTATACAACTTCATTCTCTCACTCTCCTAATCAATAATTTCCACATGAGAATTTTTGCCTGAAGGAACACGTAAATGCGGCTTACCTGATATACCTTCAGCCAATTTTGCTGGATCCATTCTATTGAAATGCGGTGGGGCTATACGAACTTTATCCTTGCCAAGTCCAGCTGCTCTACATCTATTTACATAATCTTCTGCCTCTAATCTTGTGACACGATTTATCTTGCTAATTTTTTCCTTCCTTAACCAGTTTCTGCTGTTCTGGAGAATATTGTTTTCCATATTCTTTGCCAGCATTATGCACCAACACGCCTAATCCGCCAGCATAATAAGTATGAAAATCTTCTACCTGAAAATTATACACCTTAACAGGTTTCTCTGTCAACTCAACATCAAAATTTTCAACTAAAAGAACATTTCCGTTTACATCAAGAAGTTCATCACCAACTATTAGTTCACCTGCATTGACAAAGCCACGATCATTCACATAAAACGGGTGCGTTTCAGTTGTAACAATTTCTTCGCCGTTGATCACCAAATGAATAAGCTTCGGATCTTTTCTTATGTAGGACTTTTATGATGATTTTAGTTAGTCTTCCTGCGGATCATATATCCATACCAAATCACATTGTAATTCGTTATAATATTTTTTTAATTTATTTAAATATTTATCGACAACATCTGGACATTTTTGGGAAAAGAAAATTTTAATACAAGGCTGTTTATCAAATTCAGGATATTGTTCAAACAATTGTCCTGATTTTATAAAGCCTATATAGTTTTTTAATTTATCTTGAAGCAATTGCCAATGTGCTACTATTGCTTCTTCCTGCCATGTTAAATGGTCACTTATACCCATAATTATATGATTATCTTCAACATAAATGTAATCAATACTGTTTTTCTCAAGTACAGACATTAGTTACCTCCTATTAAATTCATATCATCTAGAATGGAGCGAGTTATACCATTCCTTGTCGTATATCCCTTTAAAGGTCCAAGTATAGTGCCGCCTAAAAAGCCGTCTTTTCCTTTTCCTCTTATCATGCCACCAATTTTTTTGATTTTGGGTATATGGAGCTGTATCTGATGCTTTTACCTCATAAAAAAAATCATTTGTTATTTCATCTGCTCTAACATTATAATCCACCAAATTGCTATCGTTATCGAATGGTTTTATAGTGATTTCCTGTTTGGTTTCGGGGTGTTCTTTAAGCAATTTTTGATGTCTTTTTAAATCTGATTTGAGCTGATTGATATATATAATTTTTCTTTGTCCCTGAGACCTCAGCTCATTTGCCCTGTTTTCATAGTTATTAACTTCAGAACAAGCATCATAATATCTACTTCTAGATTCATAGTAGTAATCTTCATAATCCATAGGTATTAACACTTCAATCACGAATATTTGCTGAGTTTTAATTTCCCAATGACCAACATTAGATATTCCGTAAACATAACAATAGGAATAGTTTTTTCTATGGGCTGAAAAATCACTGATACTGCTAGCCATATGAAAAATTCTATTGATAAGATCAAATAGGCTCTTTTTTTAAATACGCTAATTTCATCTCTGTCTAAAGGCTTGTTTTTATCTTCGACAGGGGCAAAAGCAAAGCATACCACCATTCCGACCAATAATAAGATAATATATATGATTGACAAATCAACATAACCAATAAATAATAACATTTCCATGATAATCACTATGGAAATAAAATAGCACCTCCACGGAGAGCTAGCGTGGTATCCTCCGGCATAACTTCTCAGTGGTATATAAAAAACTAAGAAAGCTATGCTTTCAAACACATTGCCCGCAATAACGCCGATAACTATAGTGCTGATAAGGTTAAGTAAAACCGTTATCCCCATATTAAATCCGTATTCATACAAATCGAAATCGCTTTCGGATATAATACCTTTTTCACATAGACGTTGCGTTATTTTGCAGGCAGTTTTCTTAAACATTAGAACTTACGCAGTTTCTTATAATCAGCAGGCAGTTCAGGCTGGTGAGTGATGAAAAGGCATGTAGAATTTACGTTTGATACAGTAACCAAAAGTGCCAATGCAGCAAACACCTTACCCATCCTTGTGCTGAGTTTCATTAAATTTTTTTCATATGATCTTCTTCATTTCATAACAAGTTATGACTTGATTATACATAATATAAGAATACAAAACCGTAAATGTCAAAAAGAACGTCTTTTTTGTAAAAAAAATAGAGGTAACTTATTGCTACCTCTATTTTTCATACATTATCACTGATGTTTCAAACCAGTTATCAGCTACATCAGTTTTTAAAATTCCACCATATTTTTCCGCAATATTTTGAACACTCTTTAACCCTATTCCATGATTTATCTCATCATTTTTTCTTGTCCTTTTATCCTTGTGTATGATTCCGTCAAATGAATTTCCTACTAATATTTTAATGTAACCCTGCTTATAAACAACATCGATAGTTATCTTCTTTTCATCGTTCTCGCCCAGAAGGCTTAACGCTTCAAGTGCATTATCTATCAGATTACAAATAACAATATTTAAATCAAATGAACTAATAAGAATTTGCTCAGGGAGAACAACATGATAACTTTTTTCAACGCTGTTGTTCTCTAACGGTGCCAATTTGTAATTCAGAACACTGTCGATCGTTTCATTTCCTGAGTCGATAATAACATTATTACTATAAATATAATCATTGGTTTCAGCAAGGTAATCTTTAAGCTGATCGTATTTCTCAGCACTAAGCAAACTTTGCATGTTGATAATATGATTTTTCATATCATGCTTTAAAAATCTTATCTTCATCTGAGATTCCTGCATTAAATGCAACTGATTAAGATACGCCTTGTTTTGCTGCTCAATAACGTCAGTTTCATATTGCTGGGAAAACATATTTACCAAATTATCGTAAAGGTAAAGAATAACTATGTTCATCAATAATATGATAACGCTTAAAATCAACGATACGACATTGAGATCTTTTGCGACAAAGTAACCAACCATTATACTGCCAAGCGGAACAAATATCACAGTAATATAATACATTATTGGTAATTTTACAATTTGATCGCTGTATTTAAAATAGCTCTTAGCTATGATATTTACAAGTGTTAGAAGCACAATATTTGATACAAATCCCTCATCAAAAAAAACAGAGTTTATATCGAGCAAAGACTGTATAGCAACAACCACTGTATCTACTACAATGGAAAAAACACATAACACAAATGCTGACAACAAAGACTTAAATAACAATACTTTATAGTACAAAAATATAAGAATAAATGGTATAATGTTTGACAGGATTGTAATAAGCCGATTGTCAAAAACTAAATACGCACAGCTATTTATAATGTAATAAAGTGTAAACAGGACAATGTCTGATTTTGCCGACTCTTTTTTCTTTTGTAAAAACACATTGGAAAACTGATAAGTTGCATATATGTGAAACACATTTGAAAACAAATAAAATAATGTAGTCATATCATTCTTTCAACAGCTGTTCACTGACCTCCATTTTCTTATTAGGGCTTATCGGCAATTCCACTCGGTCTATGCCAATAAGGACGACTGAATGTGAAGTGAATCTTTCAATATAATTTTTATTTACTAAATAAGATTTATGAATACTGATAAAATCACTTAGACTTTCATTGTCAAGCAGGTTAGATAATTTTCCGTAAAAGGTATATTGATTCGTAATAGTATGGATCACTATTGTTCTGCCCTGACTCTCAAAATAACAAATATTAGATACTATGATACTGTTTTTGACTTTATGTGCAGTATATTCAAAAACCTTTTTTCTCTTTGCCTGATCCAAATAATAAGTTTCAAAAAAATCAACTATTCTTTCATAGGTAATTGGCTTTTTTATATAATCATAGGGCCTTATTTTAATGGAGTCAATAGCATACTCGCCATAAGATGTCACATAAACGATAGCAGTGTTGTCATTGGCATACAGTCCACGCAGTCTTTTCCCAAGCTCAATACCATTCATTTGTTTTTCATCATTATTTTTAAATTCAATATCGAGCAATATTACATCAAACGAGTTCCCCTTGAGATACTCGTCCATTAATTTCTCACAAGTATCAAATTCTGAATGATCAATTTCTCTGTCACATTGTATTGAATAATCTAACAAATACTTTGATAAACTTTCCTGCATACGTTTATCATCATCACAAATTGCAACTCTGATCATACGATCACCGCCTTTATTCGCCATTATACCAAACATTTATCAGAAAATCAATACATATTTTATCAATTTTCTGGTATAATAGTTTACAAAACAAAATATAATTTTTTCGCAAAATCTGCACCTACAGGCAAAAAGGCAAAAAAGCAACGTAAAATCATGCATTATTTACTACCAATCAGATATTTCTGACGGCTAAAAACTTTTAAGCTACAAAATTAAGTTTTTCAACATATTTCTTTTTTGTATCAAGCGATGAGTGAACATAGCGGTTAAGTGTAATATTAACATTAGAATGACCTAGCACCTCGCTGACAGTTTTAGCATCAAAGCCATTCTCAATACAAACAGTAGCGTATGTGTGACGCAGTAAATGAAAATTAACGTTTTGGAAATGAACTTTAACCGTTCTTCTTTCCTGACTTTCGACGGTTCGCAGCGAAAAAAGCAGATGCTTACTCCAGAAATTCATTAAGCTCTTCAAGCTCACGGTTTTTCTTTTCAAGCTCTTTGATCCGCTTGTTTGCTGCCTGAAGCTGCTGTGCGATAGTAAGTGACTCTCCCAGTGTACGTGAGCCTGCACCTGTGTCTATTTCCCCGATCCGCGCCTTTTGCACCCATGTCCCCAGCGTCCCTTTGGGGATGCACAGCTCATCTGCTGCCTTGGTGCCAATCTCCTTTGCGAGCTTTATTGCCTGCTTTTGTTAAATTGTGTTGACAAATTCCATTAAACAAGGACTTTCGGATAAAGAAAACGGACACCAATCAAGATACGCATTGTATCAAAATTGGTGTCCTGTTATGGTGCGGATGACGGGACTTGAACCCACATGACCTTGCGATCACTAGCACCTGAGGGTGGGGTAACGTTAGTGGAAGAATACTTTTAAATCTAAGTTATATCTACTAACTCTTTATTTTCGTTAAAATCAGCAAATTCCACTTTTGAAAACAGTCACAAGCGGGTGCTTACGACTGTTTTTCATAGGGTCTATGACGTATTTGTGCAAATATAAATTAAAATGGCATTTCACGTTTTGAAAATTCATTTCACAACATGCCCATCCGAAATCTCAATAACCCTATCGCACTGCTCCGCAATGTTCATATCATGGGTTACGATTATTATCGTTTTTCCCTCGTGATTGAGCGACTTGAAAAGCTCCATTATCTCGGCAGAAGTCTTTGTATCCAAAGCCCCAGTCGGCTCGTCAGCAAGTATCACGCTCGGCTCGTTTACAATAGCACGCGCAATCGCCACACGCTGTTTCTGACCGCCGGAAAGTTTATTACAAGGCTTTTTCGCAAGTTCCTCAATTCCGACAGATTCAAGTGCGGCAAGCGCTTTTTCCTTTTTATTCTTGATTTTTGGTTTTGCAAAATTCAGCGGTATCATCACGTTTTCCAGTGCAGTAAAATCCTCGACAAGAGAAAAATCCTGCATTACCATACCGATTTTCTCGTTTCGTATTTTTGCATACTGCCGCTCGGAAAGATTCTTGACAAGCTCCCCGTCAAGGGTATACTCGCCGTCCTGATAGTCGTCAATACAGGCAAGGATATGCAAAAGCGTTGACTTTCCAGCACCGGATTTGCCGATTATTGCTGCCATTTCACCGTCCTGAATCTCGCAGGAAACGCCGTGCAGAGCTTCAAACTCGTTGGACTTTTTAGGGTTATATATCTTTGTTATGTTGTTAAGCTTAATCATAATTCCATCTCCCGCAACATATCTTTTATCTTCTTTTTCCCGATTATTAATATAGGCATAATCGATGAAACTATAATTGTAATTATCAGCCATGCTGCACATGAACAAAACTCATTTGTACCAAAAGCAACAATTGATCCGTTAAGCTTTCCACTGATCTTTAAAATATTGAAAAACAAATAAGCAAGAAAACATGAGAAGATACAGCAGCATAATACATTACACATCTGTATTAAAACACAGCCTGCCCTTGTTCCGCCGGAAATGCTGTATATGCCGTAATTTTTCAGCTGCCTGTTTGTACTTATAGCACTCATACTCAAAATGCTTGTAAAAATGAGTATGCTTATGCCGATTATAAGCGGTAATATCATCACCCTTTGCTCGTTTATCTGTTTTAAGCTTGTCTCGTTTATTTTTGATAATTTTATCCCTTTTATATCAAAATCAGCGCCTAACTGAGTGGTGAAATTTTCATATTCCTCATCGCTACGACCCTCTTTGAATTTAATAAGCGACATTCCGGGACAACCGCCTAGCTTTTGATTTTTTTCAGTAAGCAGGAGAATTTCATTTTTATGCTGCGCACTATAATAATTTGGATACAAAGATGAAGCGTCTGAAACTTCGGACATCAATGTATAGGCGTTAAAAACTTTAGCTCCATCGCAAAGCATTCCTACTATTTTAAAATTTAATTCCTTCTCACAATCTGACTGCGGATTGAAAACCACAGTTATCACATCGCCGACCTCATATTCATCACTATAGGATATTACTGCGTTAATTATGCCGTCTTCGCTGTCACATTCGCTTAACCATTTACCCTTTTCAAGGATTGGTATGTAATCATTGATGAATTTGTCATCATAGCTGTTGATATAAACGTACCTGATGTCATTTTTATAAAAGGCATTGCTATTGTTATAAAGTCCGCCAACTGAATTGAAGGAGTAAACCTCGTCAACATATTCAAAACCGCTTATCTCTTCAAGCAGAGGATAATTCGGTATGTCGATACTGCAAATTCCTTCTCCGTCTATATGTTCCTTTATCGGTGAATAAAACTTTGAGATATAGTTTATTGAGGACACACAGTAAACTATCAGTATCAAAGCTGCGGAAATTTGTAGGATTATAAAAATATTAAAAAATATATTACGTTCAAATTCCTTGATACCATATCTGATATATGATGCGCGCACCGTTTTCACCTCCGTGATTTCAGCATTTGCACTGGCGAACGCGAAATGCTGAAATAAATCATTATGTTTTGAGAAACGAAGGTCACAGCTATGTAGATCGCTGCAAGTAAAATATAGTTTTTCACTGAATATGCAAGAGTGACATACGGCAAAATACCGGCTAGTCCGGGAAGTATAAGAAAATTAAAACAAGATATACATAGCAGAATATTGATCGCACTATATATCATCATCTCGCTGACCATGATTCCTTTGAGCCTGTTTTTAGAACACCCATTGATCCTGAATATAGCCATAGTCTTTCGTCTAAGATCAATCACATATTTAAACAATGCCGTGATATTGACAGAAGATATGATCGCAATAACAACGCAGATCGTCATTTTTGTCTGAAAGGTTTTCAGCACCTCGGCATCATAAACCGGCATATCCGAAATTTCCTCATCGCTTATTCTGTCACCAAAGCACTTTTTGAAAATGTTAACAGCGCTGTTATATTCATTCTGATACAGAATCTGTTGTATTTTCACCTGCGGAAAAGTCGTAACTTCGGCATCTGATGAAAAAACCGTATACGGTATAAAATATCTGTCTCCCCAGGTTTTGGTGAATCCGATCACTTCAAAGGTTCCTTCAGGAAGATCGACAAATATTTTGCCGTCTTTATCATATGCCTGATAGCTGTAATCTTCAGGAGAAAGGTCGTCGTCATATCCGATCTCGCTGTCTATCTCTTTGTAACATTCGATCGGGGCTATACATACCTTAGCAGCTTTGTCATAATCTGTTTTACTGAAAGAGCTACCGCTGTACCACCTTCCGTTAGTTTTCAGATTTTTTTTAATATCATACATTTCCCAGCCGTCATTATATGACAGGCAGACGTAATATCCGCCGCAGTCAAAATCTATGTACCCTATTTTATTCCCAAGCGCTGACCCCATCTCGTTAAGAAAAGTCAAAACCGATTCATTTGAAATTGGATTTTCCTCATCAATGTCGCTTTCAAAATCAAAGCTAATCCAATTCTTTTCTTCATCAATAGGCTCATCTGAAGCAATGTCCTTTATCTGCTGTGAATAATTCTGATATATCCCAAATGAAAAAATAATAAGCATCAAGCTTGTGATCTCACAGACCACAAACACAGCAAAGATAACCTTGCTGTGTCTGATAAACTGTGCAATGTTTTTAAGAATAAAAAACATATGCCCCGACCTTTCATGATTTATCCTACGTTTTTGCTGATTGTGGCAACTTTATTTGTACGTGAGGAATCACGATACACAATTACAGTATGTTTATAATTGTTTCCGCCTGAGCTTCTGTAATTTGAACAACCCTTGATGCCGATCGATCCTTTTGTACTGAGTGTTTTATATTCAGATGCTCCATCCAAATATAAGCCGTTAGAATGATACACATCAACGCTAATCTTGGTATATTCTGTCAGAGATTGTTTATTTGTAGCCCTTGTCTGAACAAAATTGCCAGCTTCATAGTAATCCATTTTTGCATATGAATTACCATTGTATGTATAATTATAATTTGATTCATACGTTTGATCAAATGCCCCTACTGATACCATTGCAGTCGTCGCTATCGTGCTGAAGGCAATAATAGAAGCTATACCAATTGTAATAGTTTTTTTCATATTCATAAAAATTTCTCCTTTAAATTATAGCATTAATACCAAAAAATATCAATGCAAATCCTTTGTATTCAAACAGTTTCGTAAGCCTGCACAAATTGAATCGTGCAATATTGTTAAATATTTTAGTTCTGCATTGGAATCACCGAGCCTTTCTTCTTATATTGTATTTTCAGCATGACACTGTGCTACTATAAATCGTAATGGTCTCATAATCAGAACCGTTATAGACCTTTGCGATTGTTTTAAGACGGTATGTACCGCTGCTAAACGATGATTTAGACGTGGTATATATCGCTGTATATGTGTTGAACGTTTTTGTCCAGCTTGTAACATTGCTCCACCATTTTCCACTCTTTTTCTCTAGTGTATGTGTAACAACCACTTTAGTTGTCTTATCTGAAAATCCCATTACCGTACTTCTGCACGAAGCAGTCTTATTTGAAATAGTCATACTGTTATAAACTTTAGAAGCGTATTTATAGTATTCCGTAAATTCACCTTCGACAGGAGTACTTAACTGAGGTTCAGCGCAAACAGATATGCCGCCTCCACACACCATAACGGAAGAAACAAGTAACGCTAATAACTTTTTCATCTATTATTCTCCTTTCATAAAAAATAGAGTAGAAAGATCAAATTGATCTCTCTACCCTATATAACAATAAAAAAACAAATTAGTAAGACTATTTTTGTAACTTTGTAGACTTGCATAAATCTATAACAGTTTCTTTGTCGAGATCGCTGAATATTCCTAATATATACCTGCCATTATCCCAAATGCACGTTACATCGGTATCAGATTCAAAAAGCAAATATTCCTGACCATCGATCTCGATCTTCGTAAAACTCGTTCGCTCATTATCAATATATTCCTTATGATTTCGTTTGACATTCTGGTCAAAGAAAATACTTTTTTTGCCGTTGGAATACAAAATAGAAACGCTATCATCTGTTTCAATATATTGAGTCTGTTCAAACCCGGCGGGCAACTTTGAAATATAATATTTCTCTTCAATGGAAGTTGGATAACCATCGTCCGTACCACTTTCGGTTGCTATGACGCTATGATCTGCAAAATTCTCCATTACAAAATCATATACTGCACCACGAACCGCATCGACACTTAACGCAGAGGCAGAAAGTACGACCGTTGCAACAATAACACACGCAGCTCTTCGGCCCGCCGTACTTATAAGCTTAAAATATGGCCTGCTCTGCCGAATAATAAGCTTCTTCATTTTCTTATTATGCTTGTCACTAAATTCGTGTTCATCATTTAATGAGATTGCTTCCATATCGGCATTATAATCTTCATCAATTACATCTTTTAAAGCTTGTATAAACAATGTGTTTTCGTTCATATTTCTCCCTCCTTTAAAATTATTCTTTTAAGATTATTTTTAGCAGTCCAATATCGCTGCTTGGCTGCTGCATAACTGATACCAAACGAATCTGCAATTTCTTTATAGTCCATTCCCTGGACGCATACAAGATAGAGTATATCTCTATCAGTTTTATTTAATTTCCTTATGAAATCAGACCATTTATCCTTATCAAATTCCGAATATTTATCGTCGTTAAAATAAATATCATCTTCGTATGGCAAATTCAATGTATTATTTTTTTCTTTTGCAAGAATGTTAAAAGCTTTGTTCCTAACACTAATAACAATATATTTATGCTGTTCGTAAGAAACTAAATTGTTAACTTTTTTGAAATTCTTCGCAACAGAAAAAAAGACTTCTGAAACACATTCTTCCGCAAGACTTTCGTTTTTTAGTATCTTATAAGCAATTATGTACGCTTTATTTCTACACTCTCTATACAGTACCTCAAAATCTGATACATCGTCATCATCAACTAATACCATATAAATCGGCAACATTTTGTCACTTCCTATCAATAAGTCAAAAGATTTATTATTTCAAAATTAAGTATATCACATTTAGATTCAATTTTCAACATAGTTATCATCATATTAACGATTGTACCCTTATCTTAATATGCGCAAAAACTCAGACAAGTGGATTTTAGACAAGGAAATATATTCTTATCGCATAAATAAAAATCATGAGGTGGCGTTTTACCACCTCATAACTTTGTGTAAATGCTAAAGCAAAAAGTCATAAAAGTTCTGGCTATTGTGTAATCATACAAACTTGAAAAAAATTTTTCAAATAAGGTTGTTAAGTCGTCAGTTACTTCCCCTATACAAGTATAGGGAAACTCGACAAATTATCAATTTCAATTTTGTGCAAACATATGAAATTTATAAAACCCAAATAAAAAAATCCTGTACTTTTTCAAATTTGTTGCCAGTAATAATAAGAGATCAATTGAAGTGATTTGCGATAGTCTCCGTGTCACACAGACATACCTTTAATATAACATACTAAGTAATATTAATATAGCAAAAGAAAAAATGTATATTACCAACAAAGTGGAAAGACAGATAAAATAATGACCGTGACAGTAGTGACAGTAAAAATGGTAGCGGAGTTACTGTCAACAGGCTGACTTCAAAATAGTGAAAAGCCTTGAAATTCCTTGCTTTGCGAGGTGTGACAGTAAAAAATAAATCAAAGTTTTACTGTCAACATTTCAAGGTTACTGTCAACGCAACGTAAGCCAATTTGAGGGCTTGATTTTTCTGTCGGGTAAGTTTAGCAAAAGCATTTCAAAAGCCAACACAAGCAATTTGTGAGCCGCTGTGGGCGATATGTGGGAGAGATTTTAATTCTGATAATAAAAAGGCAGTTGTCAATCTGCACAAATACCGGATATGCAGCAGTTAAAGCAAAGTTAAATATTTCATTGCAAGTTAAAGTTTCGGGGTCACAGCCCCCTAAACGTTCACAGCGGACGAGCAAAGCTCGCCGCAAAAGTGCCGAAAATACGCAGTTTCAGCAAAATGATTGTGCATAATTTTTATGGGGTCATAAATTTGAGCTTTGAATGATTGAGGGGTCGTAAGTGCAAAAAACTGCGTGAAATCGGCATAATTGCGGGCGTTGTTGATGATGTCAAACGAAATTTTAAGAAAGGAATGATTAAAAATGATCAGTTTAAAAATCAGAGAAAAAGAAACTGAAAAGACAGTAAGGAGGGCGATAAAAATATGCCAAGACAAAGAGAAATCCCGAAAATCAATTCAGTCACTGTTATCTATAATGGCGACGGAAAGACATTTGATACCTTCATGGAGTCCATGATTAACGACTATTTGAATTCAGATAGTATGTCCAAATGCTCCGACTCCGATTTTATTGAAAAGGTAGAACTTGTTGATAAAACAGCGTAATCGCTGGACTTTCAGGTCGGCTTGTGGTAGTGTCAATCTGAACGAAGTTCAGATAGGTAACGCAGACACACCATAGCGTGCCTGCCGAATTTAAAGGAGGTCGATAAAATGAGAGCGTGGCTATACTACAGATTATCTCGTGACGAAGATGAGGAAATGAACAGTCTGCAAAATCAACGACAGATTTTAGTTGATTACGCTGAGCAGAATGGTTACGAAATCGTCGGAGAGAGCTTTGATGACAATGTTTCAGGAATGACGTTTAACAGAAAAGGCTTAGGAGAACTTGAAATTGCTGTTGACGAAGGTAAAATTGATGTAGTTCTGGTCAAGGATCTATCAAGACTTGGCAGACACCGTACTCAAACGGAACTGTTCATAGATCACTTGCGACAGAACAATGTCAAGGTCTATTCTGTGACTGAGGGCATTGATTCCAGTAACGAGAATGACGATTTGATGATTGGATTCAAGCAGATCTTCAACGATTTTTATGCTAAGGACATCAGCAAAAAAGTAAAAGCAGGTGTACGTCAAAAGCAGAAAGGAAAAGGTCTGATAGAGTCCTTACCCCTCGGTTACAAGCGTGACCGAAACACAAATACTGTTTTGGTAGACGATGAAACAGCTTGGATAGTGCAGGAAGTATTCAAGCTATACGTTGACGGCTACGGCTTGACCACAATCGCAAAGAAGATGAACGAACGTGGAATAAAATCACCAGAATACTATCAGCGCAGAAAGCTAGCAGATTGGAAACCCGACATCTCTAAAAAATACTTGTGGGTACAAACAGCAGTCAAACGCATTCTCACAAATGAATTATACATTGGCACAATGGTTAATCATAAGACAGTAACTTCAAAAATATACAAAACCAAAACTTTCATTCCGCCCGAAGAACAGTATCGCCATGAGAATTTCTGCGAACCAATAATTGATGAAACAACTTGGAAACAGGCACAGTTTTTACTGGAACAGCGTTCACAGATTAATCCACGTTCGCAAAATGGCAGGAATCTTCATCGCTATTCCGGATTAATAAAATGCTCCGACTGCGGGGCTTGCTTTGTAGCTCGCACAAGAAAATGGAAAGGCAAAGAGTACGTTGAATACACTTGCAACAGCGCACACCGCTACGGCAAGCAATACTGTACTCCGCACACAGTCCGTGAAAATCAGCTTGACGCTTTGATCGAAGATGAAGTCCGAGGACTTCGTGAAACGATACTTGCCGAAAGCGAACGCTACAACAAGATTGTCAAGGATTGGGTAAAGAAAAAGCCGCTGTACGAACGTCAGATACAGCAGCTCAATGATAAAATTTTATCGCTTAGACAGCAGATTGAAGATTTGATAATTGAACGTATTGGAGACAGAGAACACTCGCAGGTCTACAACAATATGATTACAAAGCGTGAAGAAGAAATATCCGCTATTGAAAAACGGATAACTGATCTTAAAGAGTATGACAAAATCTGCAAACAGAGAAAAGAACAGCTTAAAAACACAACACAGATACTTGATGAAATCCTGTCCGAGGGTACGATTTCGGATATCAATCTAAGAATGTTAGTCAAGCGAATTTTCATTCATCAAAATGAAGATAAAAGTCTTGATATCAGATTCGAGATGAACGGAGAGTTTAATGGAACTGTCAGCGTGTTTATTGAGCCAACAGAAGAATTAGAAAGTGCATAGAAATTAAAACGAAATCCGCAGTATCGCCTGCGGATTTGTTCGTTACATATATGAATATATTAACCGACAGACGCATTAGCTATGGTAGTGCGTTTTAGCATAATATCAATTAAAAATTGTTCTTAGAGCCAGCGTGTCTGCCCATTTATTTTTACTGGAGCAAAAGAAAAAAGCCCGATAAAATCGAGCTTTTCGTGGTGCGGATGACGGGACTTGAACCCACATGACCTTGCGATCACTAGCACCTGAAGCTAGCGCGTCTGCCAATTCCGCCACATCCGCATATAAAAATTTGAAACTTTTACTCGGCT
>OJMN01000251.1_pt1 | contig 34352 bp, 23 predicted proteins | sample 1597261 | NCBI WGS metagenome assembly OJMN01 (sample SAMEA2452130, study PRJEB22498) | human gut metagenome | biome: human feces; feature: human gut; material: feces | place: Australia | collected 2012 | reverse complement strand
CAGCCATTTTGGGATTAACTGCTGCCGTCGCTTTGGCATTCCTTCACCCAAATTTAAGAAACAGTTTTTCACAAAATTTTGAAAAATTAAAACAAGAATGCAACAAATTAGGAGCAACTTTAGGCGCAGCATTTGCCTCAGGTACTTCACCCTCCCTTGAAGCAGGCGCATCAGCACCTGCCCCAGACACACTAACCCCTGGAGCAAACCCACCAGCACCTGTCCCAGGTACACCAACCACTGGAACAAATCCACTAGCACCTACCCCAGGTGCACCAACCACTGGAACAGGAGCCCCACCAACATCAGGAACATCAGCAGTAGTGGAGCAATTATTACCAGTCCCTGCTCTAGCAGCAGCTAGAGAAATTCAAAAAACTCTAACCAAAGTAGCAAAAAAAGAAACCGAAGTAGACTCTCCTGAAAAACCTGCTTCGAAATCTGAGTCTGAAGATGAGTCTGGGTCTGAAGACGAGTCTGAAGATGAGTCTGAACCTGAAGACGAGTCTGGATCTGAAGACGAGTCTGGATCTGAAGACGAGTCTGAGTCTGAAGATGAGTCTGAGTCTGAAGATGAAGACTATGATTCTTCCGGTTACTCATCAGACTCTGAAGAATCGGATTCAGAAACAGAAATTGACAGGCGTACACCTCGCACACCAGCTCCAGATGGAATAAGATCCCCCACAATTCCTGAAAAAACAAAATCACGTATAGAAACTCAACGTTCAAAGCTAAGAGCAAGAAGTAATCCATCACCAGCACTATTCGCACAAGTACTACCAGTAATTAGACTAGGAAATCCACCTCGTTCAATGCCAGGTGCAGAACCAGACTCTAACCAAAAAACCTTGCCAACAGAAACAGCAGTTGCAGCAACTTCAGAAGGAACAACCACCCACCACCATACGGCAATGGCAGCCGCGGCAACAGCAGGAGCATCAAGAGAAACAATCTCACCAACCTCATTACGAGTCATACAATTTAATGCCCGTCGTGGACATAATAACTTGAGATCCATACTAGCCATACTAGACCATTGGGGACAACCGTCAACAAGGTTTGCACTCGAACATTGTCTTCTAGACTCATCTACTCTGGAATCTTTGCCCATTAACGATCAACAATTCTGTAAATCTATATTTGATCGACAAGAGCGTAGCGCAAGATTGCATATAAGCCATTTAGAAAATGATCCAGATACAGCTAATGGCTCCGTGTTCCAGCAATCAATAGAAACTCTTCATCGACTAATTGCACTAAACCAAGTGGTAAAATGTTCTACAATACCAGGTAACGAAAACAAAACAAAAGAATTTTTCAAACAATTGGGTATGTCGGAACAACCAAATAAAGAAGAAATAGAGGAAGAAGCGAGAAGATTAGCTGATAGATTACAAGAACTAAGTGAGATAGCTGATACCCTCCCTGCCGTGGTGGAATCCACACCACTACATTCTCCTGACTATTTGGTGGATCTAGAAATAAAAGAAGCATTAGACGACATACAAAATAACGCCCCAAAGAACAAAGAAGAATATATAAACATGGCTAAAAAGGCTGCACAAGATTTTCACAGAGCACAGCAAGAACAAGAAAATCAATCAACAAATTCAACCCCAACCCCACAATACTTATCACGCTTGACAGCGCAAAAAAGAAGGGTATTGGATCAAATAATAAAATTATTTAATCTTCCAGACAAAGAAGCTCAAAATGTAGCAAGAAATTTATTCAATGAAGAACTAGGCCCAAATGTAATAGAAGAAATAAATCAAGAGTGTGAAGGTAAAATTCAAGAACATGAAAAGCTAAGCAATAGATTAAGAATCATCTCTGAATCCGTAAATGAAAATTCACCAATAGAGATATTAGAAAATGCCGAAAAAAGATATGATGAAATAGAAAATAGTTTAAACGCGCACAGACGGGCTATAGCTGAATTACAAAGGGACAGCACCACTCTTCGCGTGCTAACAATGGCAGATTCACTTACACCTCTCCATCCAGAAACTGTACTAGATCTTCAAAGATACTACCTATACAATTACCTAACAACTATGTCGAACGCAGCTGTGGTAGTACGCATCCCGATAGAACCATCCTTCCAACTTCCTTCAAACGCACTCGGCGCACTCTTACAGCTTCATACATTTGCTCCAAACTTAGTACTACGCATCCCCAACAGTGCTGCAGACGCAGTAACACGCCTTCCATCAAGCCATTCAACCGATGAACAAAGTTTTTTAACATTAGAAGCTTTAGAATTACCAGAAGCATCGACGGCGACAGCAGCGGCGGAAACTACAGCAGCAGAAACAACAACGGAAACGATGTCAGAAACAGCGGAAACACCGAAAATGACGTCAAGCGTAGCTGAAACACCGGAAACAGCATCAGAAACACCCGCAGCGGCAACAGGAGCAGCCACACCAGCAAGCACAGGTATGTCAGCAACACCATCTGTAAGAGTTACACGTGGTAATCCATTATCAAAGTCAGCATAAGTGTAAAATCAACTTCAGAATTATCGTATTAGAAATTGTAACATTAAAATATTTAATAAAAAGCAAGCCTTACTGCATGTAGGGCTTGTTTCATATCCTTTTATATAAAAATTTGACAACTTTTTTAGCTTATGTTACAATATAAATATAAAAAATACTTTAAGGAGCAATAAAAACGGTGAAAAAATTAATTTCAGCAATATTAGCAGTAACAATGCTATCAGTACCTCTCGTCAATTCTGCATGTTTTGCGGATGAAGCAAAAAACACAGACGCTCAGTACACTCAAACTGAAAAACGTTCTAAACCCTTCCAAATTCAAAATATTGATTGGAAAAAAGTAGGAACAATTCTGGCTGGCGTAGCTGCTGGAGCCACAACTTTAACTATCGCTACAGTTGCTATCTTAAGTAAATTGCCTAAACCCATACAAGAAAAATTATTCTTCTTTAATAACAAAAAAGAACAAGAAGAATCTCAAAATAAAGCAGAAAATGAAAACGTTTTAACCCCCCCTGAAAACACAATCGAAAATAACAACACTACAGACATAAAACCTGTTGTTCAAGAGAAAAAATCATACACTACTCCTACTGCGAGCGACCTCAGTTCAACTAAAAAAGCTCCAGACGTAGACCCCCCCATTGCGAGTACCGCTAAGCCTATAACTCAACCTACTAAAATTAACACAACTTCAAATAACATTAAACCTGTGACTAAAAGCAAAAGAAATGCTAGTACGCTAACTCCAAATGTTATTACGAACCGTACCATTTACACTAATGCTACAAACGGGTCTAGTAATCTGAATAAAACTTCAGAAAATTTACTGAGTTCAGACACATCTTGGAAAACAACCCTAATTTCAGCAGCAACCATTTTGGGATTAACTGCTGCCGTCACTTTGGCATTTCTTAGCCAAAAATTAAGAAACAGTTTTTCTCAAAATTTCGAAAAATTAAAAAAAGAATGCAACAAATTAGGAGTAACTTTAGGCTCATCATTAAAATCATTATTTTCAGGGACTGGAAAAACACAAACAACACCTGGGTCAAAATGGACTTTAGGGCAAGTAATAGATCCAACAGTTATTAAAGACCTTGATGAACTAGAAAGGGCTCAAAGCACAATAGACTATATAAACAGGATAGAAATAATAGACTATATAAACAGGATAGAAATAGAAGTAATAGATCCAACAGTTATTAAAGACCTTGATGCTGCAATAAAAATGGCTCAAAACACAATAGGCCACTTAAACAGGATAGAAGAATATGCATTTAACCAACCACTAACAACGTCACAACAATTAGCAGATCAATTAGTTGCAGCAGACTTAAGAGTAGCAGCAATAGATCGGGTACTACAATTATTTGAATACCCAAATGAACAGGCACGAAGCGCAGCAAAGCTATTATTTAGGAAGTTAGGAATAGAAGCAAGCAGAGACGCGGCACAAAGAACAAGAATTGCAATATACGAAGAAGTAAGAAAAATCTTATTATACGAAGCAGAATCAAAATGTGTGAGTGAAGGAATGAAAAAAACAGCAGCACTTATGGCGGAAACATGTAACTTAAGATTAGAAAATTTATAAAGCATCAGAATCAAAATGAATACCCGTAGTAGCAATGACAAGGTAAAACAGTATTAATATTATCTAATTAAAAATTGGAAGATTAAATTATTTAATGAAAAACAAGCCTCACATATATGATGCTTGTTTTTTGTATATAAAAAATCATGATACAGGTTCTTTTATAGTATCATGACTTTAAATTACACAGGTTTTCCTATCCACGTGCAAAGATAATCTATATGTACCAACGATTTTTGAACTTTTGATCTGCGATAATTTGGTACAAATTTTCCACTGTAATCTCTTGGGCAGTTTGGTTCTTTCACATATATATTTCGTTCATCATTTTTAAGGTAATTTATCAAATAAGCACTTGCCGTACATCCACCACCACATGTTTTTATTTTTTCGCAATCTTTGCAGCCTTCTATGTATTCAGGGTTTTTGTTTCTTCTTCTAAACTCTTTAAAAGGTTCTGATTGTATGATATCTAAGATGTCGTCTTTTAAAAGATCTCCAGCTTTGTAGTCGTGCAAGTAAACGCAAGGTGAAACCGGTATTTTGCCATCTGGAGTTATAGAGTGTATCCGCAATGAAGTTCTTCCGCAAGGGCATCTTTTAGACTCTTCACTACTTACCATTGAATTAAGTCGCGGTTCTGTTATATCCAAGGTTTCGCATCTGCTCAGCAAGTAGCTGTAGTTTTCGTAAAAAGCATCCAAATCAACAACTTGGTCAACGTGTTCTTTTTTCACTGGCTTCAACATGTTAAATCTAATGTTGGCGCCATATCTTTTAGCCAAATTTATCAGTTCATCAATCCTGTCTCTTGTAAAGTTCCACTTCATGGCACACATTATTATTGTTCTTTCCAAATTATGTTCCTTTGCTATCTCTAAGGACCGAATCGCTAAATCGTACACAGACGCACCTCTGTTTTTATCGTGCTCCTCTTTTATGGGAGAATCCAAACTCACATCTACGTCATTTAGCAAATCAAACGCTTCTTTGTCTTCCTCTAGAAGCTTAATTAGCGTGATACCTGCGGTTGTGATGCCTACATTAGCTCCTATAGATTTTAATTTTCTCAATATGTACGGCAAAATTGATTTTCCATTAATTCCGTTTGTATACCACGGTTCGTTTCCACCCAGGTTAACGGTTTTTACGTTTAGTTTTTCTATTTGGCTAACTACTCTGTCTACCATTGCTTCCGATATATCCATGCCTCTGTTTCTAACTGTTAAAGAGTAGCATTGCTCGCAGTTGCATGGGCAAGCATTGCCTAAGCTCCAACCTATGTTGCTGATTTCACAATCGCATTCTTTTAGTTCCGGATGTTTAACTGCTTTCTCAAAACCTTTTGTAGTAAATATCAAATTAATCACGACCTTTTCAATTATTTTTTTAAGCTTTCCAGTTTTTTTATTACACTTTCTCTTCTAAGTGCTTTTTTGTTTAATAAATTAAATATTTGTGTGCTAATATTAAGCACTCCATCAAATCCTAAAGTAGGCGAATTAAAGTTATAATGCTTTTCAAAAAGTGGCAAACTGTACTCCAAAGTTGGAATGCCTAGCTCGTCAAGATCTCTAGATTCTATTGAGCTTCCAATGCAAAAGTCTACGTAGTTGTCCTTTAAAGTTTCTTTTATCTGTCCTCTTGTACAAGCTTCAATAACGATAGGCTCATACTGCAAAGTACTATTTTCCCCAATTAAGTCTAAGATTTTTTCTTTGCTCTCGTTTAAATTGGAATTATATATTCCTATAAGCACTGGTTTCATCCCAAACTCTAAAATCATCGGCAATAAGCTTTTTATAGACTGCCAATCTGACACTAACGCTACTTTTTTACCTGTCATCTTATGGATAGTATTTTGAACTTTCGGTATAACTCTAGAAAGTTCTCTTTTTATGAAAATTTTTGCTGTTTCTTTTCTTTGCGTAGCACTTGCTATGCGGTTTATGAAATCTATTGTTTTTTCTAAACCTATAGGCAAATCGCAAAATATATTTTCCTGTCCCACTTCATGCTGCAAGTATTTTGAGCATTTTTCTCCATAAGGGAAAATAATATTATATTTAGCTTGCGAGAATTTTTCTAAGTCTCTATAAGTATCTCCTGAAAAAAACACAGCATTTACTTTTAAATCCAACTTGTCCAATATTTTTTTTAATTCCTCAATATTTCCATTTTCATCTTCTTCATATCTTGAAAACATATACCCCACTATATTTACCCTGTCTGAATACTTTTCCTTATGTATAGGCAAAGACTTCACAGTTTCTAAGATTGCGTCACTAAAACCTTCGTAAAAGTCACCGCGAAACCCGGGCGAATTAATCGGTATAATTTTTTTACTACTGTTTTTTACTTGCGGGACAACCAAGTTATAATCTATACCTACAATTTCAGGTGCACAGCTTGTTAATATAAACACAACTTTCCCATCGTAGCGGGTGCAAGTGTCTTCAACAAAAGCTACAAGTTTATTTTCTGTTCCAAATACCACATCCTTATCTATCAAATTTGTCGACAGTGTAGCTTTAAAATTGTTAGAATTATCGTGCATGGACCAGAGGTATAATATTCTTCTTTGACAACCTGATGGAGTGTGCAAAACGATTATACTGTCCTTAATGCCGTACGCTGCACAATAGGCTCCAAAGAAATAGCAATAGCTTACTGCACTGTCAACGTTATTTTGAAAGGCTAAATCTTCCATCATAGGCAAAACTCCTTATATTTTTTATAAAATGGTTGATTCAGTTCTTGCACTAAGTTAGCCGCAAGCGATAGAAACCCATAGTAAAAATGGTACGGATGCTCCACATCCATAGATTCAGAAAAAGCAAGCCCCATATTATGAATTAGTTTTCTATTTGTATGCACATCAAAAACTATATCAACTTCATTCCTCTTTACCACTTCCCAAAATTGCTTGCTGTCGGAGTAGGCTAAAACATCACAATACAAATTTTCATTCTTTATTAAACTTGAAAGTCTCTTAAAAGTCTTTCCGCTAATATTTGTTACCTTATCTCCTATTGTCTCGTGCAGTCTGTAAAAGGAAATAACCTTTATATCTAGTCCCAGTTCAAGCAATGCTTCAATCAAGTCCAATGTGCGGTTAGCCCCCACAGCTACGGCTACTTTTTTGCCCTTTAAAAGCCTTTTAAAATAAAGCAATTTTTTCTCAGCAAATAACCTATATTCATTTAAAATGAGCTTTTTTTCATCTCCTAAATGAAAATAATCTACAAGACTTTCAAAAAATATCGTCGTATTTTTTATTCCTACCGGTATTGGCAACTTTAAATATGGGACATCAAAGTTTTCTTTCATAAATTTAATAGTGCTGTAAGCCGACCCGGGACATCTCACTATATTTAGACTGGCCCTTGATGCTTTTTCAATGTCATTCAGCCGTAAGTTAGATGTAAAAACTCCGTTTAACGTTATCCCTATGCTGTTTAAAAGCTTTTCAAGCTCAGACATATCTCTGCCCGCCCGATAGTCAAACGGCCAACTGTACCCTATGTAATTTACACTGTTTGGAATTTTTTCTTGATCTTTTGTAAAATTTTTAACTAATTCTGAAATCACCATATTATGCCCGTCAGACTGCGCCATACCAGAAATACCTGAAGTATGTAAAACTAAGCACTTTTTGGAAATTTTACTCTTTATTTTGCTCACGAGTCCATCAATATCTTCACCTATCAGCTCACTAGTACAAGTTGTCAGTATCACAATTAAGGAAATTTTTTCTACATTATTAAGTTCAAAGAGCAACTTTTCGAGTTTACTAAGCCCACCGGTTATCACATCCTTTTCGTTCATGTTTGTGCAGTAAGTTCTTGCAACACCCCCTACATAGTCAAGTTTAAATTCATTGTTACATCCTTTAGGACCGTGTATCACTATAGCTACATCATCCTTCATGCACTGAAGAGATCGCCAAGCCCCTCTCATGGAGCAGCCATAATTAACGTTGTCAGTCCCGCAGTAACTTTGTACGCTTACATCATTTATATTTTCAGAGCTAAAGCACAACCCTTTCATATTTACCCCCAACCATATTTTTGATAAAGTTCATACATCTCGTCATCTGAAAGCGGCACCGGTAAACTTGGCTCATCGCATGTGTCCATTTTTTTTGCAAAGTTGATAAATAAGTTTGATACATTTGAATTTGGATACATTTCTATTACAGTTTTCTTTGCGATTTCGGCTCTATGAAAGCTGTTATCTCGCGGAACAACAAGTGCTACTTTCGTCTTTATTGCTTTTGCAAACTCTGATACTATTTCTTCTTCATTCGGAATTCCTCTGCAGTTCAATATAATACCTTTCAGCGTAACAGAGCCGTTTATTGCGTACTTTCTTATACATTTACAAATATTATTAGCTGCAAAGACCGACATGAACTCTCCTGAAGCGACTAGGTAAATTTCTTTTGCGTAGCCTTCTCGTATAGGTACAGCGAAGCCTCCACACACCACATCACCTAAGACATCGTAAACTATATAGTCATTATTCCAGTCAAAGGCTCCTAGTTCCTTTAAGGTATCTATGCTAAGAATGATGCCTCTTCCTGCACAGCCGACACCTGGTTCAGGTCCCCCGGATTCTACGCATTTTACTCCAGAAAAGCCAATTTTAACAATATCATCTACATTTTCTATTTCATCGTGATCTTGCAAGTATTCTAAAACTGAAATTATTTTTTTTCCGCCCAACAATAGCTTTACAGAATCTTTTTTGGGATCACAACCAATCTGCATTACTTTTTTCCCAAGTGATGCTAATGCTGCACTTATGTTTGATGACATTGTGGACTTTCCTATGCCCCCTTTTCCGTAAATTGCAACTTGTTTAGCCAATTTTCTCATCCCCCTTATTTATGTATCCGTACGCATCTGCTCTACACCTAGAGCAGGTTTCCTTTTGCAAAATATAATTTGCAGCTTCCTTTCTGAGTTCGTTTAATTTTTTAAAATCGACATTACAGTCACTAAACTTTCCAGAAGGTATAATCGGTATAATATTCATTATGTCTACATTCAGTCTGTTGCAAAGTTTCGCAATCGGTAATATCTGATCATCGTTGACGCCAGGTATGTAAACTGTATTTACTTTTAAGTTGATCTGCCTTTTGGCGGCTTTTTTCAGTCCTTTTAACTGCTTTTCAAGTAAAAGTTCTGCAGCGTCTGCACCAAAATATTTTTTATTCTTGTATATAACATAACTGTAAATTTTTTGTGAAACCTCCGTGTTGAGCGAATTTAAAGTTACCGATAAAAAGTTTAAATTTAGCGAAACGAGTTCGTCAATTTTCTCGTCCAATAGAAGCCCATTTGTACAAAGGCAGGTAGTATAATCTTTTAAAACATTCAAGCATTTAAAGGTTTCCTCATTATATAAAGCTTCTCCGGGTCCTGCTATTCCAAAAGTGCATCTGTTTTTGTCTATATTTTTTATGTATTCTTCTATTTCGTCAGACTTTAAAACTCTTTTAGTCACACCGGGTTTGTTTACATGTGCACAAGTGATCTTTTTATCACAAAAATTACAATGTATATTACACTCTTGCGCAACCGGCAGGTGCAATCTTTTTATCTCGTTTATGCACGTTTCGTTAAAGCATGGATGGTACCGCATTATGCATCACCTTTCCTCAAATGTATGGCATAGTGGAAAAACGTTTTGTCTTCATGAAACTCTTCTATTTGCTTTAATGAAATAATGTGAAATGACTTAAAAAGTTTGTATATATATTCTTCGTCTACGAAAAAATGCGGTAATATGCTTCCATCTTCTTCTTTTTTCATTAACGTATTTTCAGCTATCAAAGATCCACTTCCGTCAATAAAAGATTTATCGTTTTTCGAAAGCATCGTTACGAAAGCTTCTCCATTTGCTTTTAACACTCTTCTTATTTCGTAAATCGTTCTAATAAGACCTTCGTAGTCTGTATGGTAAATTGAATTATAGGCAACTACAAAATCAAAACTTTGCGATGCAAAAGGAAGTCTGTTCATGTTGCCATTTACTAAATCTATTTCTAAATTAAGTTGATCAGCAAAATTCTCTATTTTATCTAGCCCTTCCTTTGAAAAGTCAAATGCAGTAACATCAAAACCATTTTTTGCAAATAATAGGGAATGCCTACCTATGCCTGCACCTAAGTCCAAAAGTTTTTTGTTTCTTTTTTCAGACCACAAATGCAGATAATAATAAATATCTTCCGATGGTTCGTTCCAGTGCGTGCTGGTTATGTTGTTCCAATTCCAAGCTTTTTCAATCACAAAAATCACTCCGATCCAATTTTAATATTCCTTTTTAGCTCACTAATTGAAAGATTTGTTGTCTCGTGGCCGGCCGAAACACCTGCTGCACTGTTATATCCTATAACGCCGGCATAAGCTTCTATCATCTTTTCGTAGTTAAACTCACATTTTTCAAGCTCATCGTACATATCCCACAAGAACTCCTCTAAAACCTTTTTGGTAAAGTAACAGTTCCTCAGGTCTAAGCCTTCTTTATATCTTTTAATGCCATCGAAAAGGCAGCCACCACCACATATGCCTATGGCTTCACAGTTTTTGCAATACCTTCTATGTATAGGTGTTCGCTTTACCCATCTGTCGTAATTGTAACTTTTGTTGTTAAATGGAGGGTAGTTAACACAGTTTGTTGTAGAGCCGTCCGGGTAAATTAAAATTTGTTCGCCACCCGCTGTACAATCCATTATTCTAAAAGTTTCAAATATTAAAGGTTTCAGCTTTCTTGCGATTTGATCTATGTATATTTTTTCTTTTTTAGCGTAATAAAAAATTTTTATCAATTCACCCGTATATTTTTCTATGTCCACTTCAGAATCGTTGTACTTAGTAAAATGCGGAATGTTGTAACCAAAGCTGTCCACTTTCAATTTATCTCTTAAATTTTTAGTCATATCGTAGAGGCTTGAAACATTGTAATCACCCGCCACTACAGACGCACCTACCGTACAACCTGCTTTTTTTGCATTGTTATATCCATTCAATATTGACTCGTAGGCTTCTTCTCCATTTAACAATTTTCTCATGGAGTTTTTACTCTTGGTGTCTCCATCCAGCGACAAAACTATAAGAACATTTTTTTCTTTCAGTTTTTTAGCTATTCTTTCGTTTATTAAAGAACCGTTGGTTTGAATAATAAATTTCGCGTCCACATTGTCTAAAAAGTATTCCACTGTTTGCCAATTTGTTAACGGCTCACCGCCAGTAAATAAGATAACGCCATTTTTTATCTTGTCGTTATAAAAGTCTATAACCTTTCCTGCCATCTCAATGCTCATTTTAGAGCTAGGGACTCTTTTTCTATTTTTATAAACCAAGCAATATTCACATCTAAAATTGCACCCTGTTGAAATTATTACCTTTATGTTTGAAAGCACAGGCTTTGATATTTCGTTTTTCTTTATAATTAGACTAAAGTTTTTTTCAAGGTCTTCCTCGAAGTTTTCCTTAGTTGTGAAAACTTTTTTAAGGTTATATGGATTAAATAAAATTAACTTATTTCCTCTTTCAAAAGTGAAAATTCCTTTTTTCTTCAAATTTTCTCTTAAGCTAGTTTCTTCCATCAAATTTCTCCTTTGCTATACAAAATTTAACAAATATTCACCTTTTATTTTAAAGTAAAAAAAGCGCGAAATTTATCGTTTTTTGTAAAACAAAAATCTAAAAAAGAATACCTCAATGAAATTCTCATTGAGGTACTTTTTTACTTAAAATATAATCTCACTAATTAGTTTATTGGAAACAAAAAAGCCTTCTTTTGTTAGTTTTATGCCGTTTTCATTTGTTTTCACAAACCCAAACTTTTCGTAAAGTTTCGCATTTTTTATGTAATTGCTAGGTATGCTCGCCTTAAATCTTTTATAAAACTCATCTTGCCTTAAGCCTGAATTTAAACGCAGCCTTAGCATGGCATATTCTGTCATATCCCCGCCACAGTCGTCGAAAATAACTCTAGGAAAACTTAAAAACTCCGACAAAGATCTCCTATAATAAAACCTTTCACCGTCGATAAATGAATGCGCACCGGGACCTATACCTAGATATTCATCAGCATTCCAATATTTTAAATTGTGATGACTCTCAAATCCTTCTTTCGAAAAATTCGATATTTCATACTGCGAAAAACCTATTTTTTCAAGGTTCTCACAGACAAACAAATATAATTCCCTCTGAGATTCATCGTCAGGTAAATTTAAATTTTGCCGTTCCTTGTAGAAGGATGTACCCTTTTCTATTTTCAGCAAATAAGCCGATATATGCTGTACGTTTAATTCATTGCAAAAATTTATCGATCTAAGCACGCTTTCTTTAGTTTGCTCCGGCGTGCATAACATCAAATCAACTGAAATATTAGAAATTCCAGCATACTGCGCCTTTTTTATTGTGCTTTTTGCCATTTGCGCCGTATGAGTTCGACCTAGTAACTTTAGCTCCTTTTCGTTGGCTGACTGCAATCCTATAGACAATCGGTTTACTCCTAGTTTTTTAAGAGACTCAAAATCTATTTCATCATATTTTGTTGGGTTGACTTCCACTGTAATTTCACTATTTTTTACCAATTCAAAATTTTCTTTTGTATGCGAAAATATTACTCGAAAATGCTCAACACTCAATAAACTCGGGGTTCCTCCTCCAAAATACACAGTGTCTATTTTTCTGTTCAATTTTTTGCCCCAATTTTCTATTTCAGCACAAAGCTTACTTATATAGTTGTCTAGATCATGAGTGCTGGGCTTGACGGAATAAAAGTCACAGTATGGGCATTTTCTTAAACAAAATGGCACGTGAATATAAAGTCCTATAGGGTTCAAGCATCTTTCTCCTTTATTTCAAAAATTTTTTCAAATATTTACCTGTATACGATTTTTTTACTTTGCATACTTCTTCTGGAGTTCCTTCCGCTACTATGGTCCCTCCGCCACTTCCACCTTCTGGTCCCAGGTCTATAATATGATCTGCTGTTTTTATCAAATCTAAATTGTGCTCTATAACAAGTACGGTATTTCCGCCATCTACAAGCCTCTGTAAAACTCCTACCAGCTGGTGTACGTCCGCTATGTGAAGTCCCGTGGTGGGCTCGTCCAAAATGTAAATGGTTCTCCCCGTAGATTTTTTGGCAAGCTCTGTAGCTAGCTTCACCCGCTGAGCCTCGCCGCCAGACAATGTGGTGGCACTTTGTCCGAGCTTTATATAAGAAAGTCCTACGTCAGATAACGTCTGTAGCTTTTTCTTTATCTTCGGAATGTTTGAAAAAAAATCTAACGCTTGCTCCACAGTCATTTCAAGCACGTTAAATATATTTTTGTCTTTATATTTTACTTCCAAGGTCTCTCTGTTATATCTTTGGCCTTTACATACTTCGCACGGAACGTATATGTCAGGTAAAAAGTGCATCTCAATCTTTAGTAAGCCATCACCTTGGCAAGCTTCACATCTTCCACCTTTTACATTGAACGAAAACCTAGCTCCTGTGTATCCTCTAGCTTTTGAGTCATTTGTTGAGGCAAAAAGCTCTCTTATATCTGTAAATACGCCGGTGTAAGTTGCCGGGTTAGATCTAGGCGTGCGTCCGATCGGAGACTGAGTGATGTTAATCACTTTATCAAGATTTTCTACGCCCAAAATTTCTTTATGTTTTCCAGCAATATGTTTAGCCCCATTCAGTTTTACGGACAAATGCTTATACAGTATTTCGTTTACAAGAGAAGATTTTCCTGAACCTGAAACTCCTGTAACACATACAAATTTCCCCAAAGGAATTTTTACATTTATGTTTTTTAAGTTATTTTGTGCTGCTCCCGTTATAGTTAAACATTTGCCATTTCCTGCGCGACGGCTTTTCGGAACATTTATTGCCTTTTTGCCACTTAAGTATTGCCCTGTAATGGATCGAGCACATTTTTTTATATCCTCTACTTTGCCGCTACAGACTAGCTCACCCCCGTGCACACCGGCCCTTGGACCTATATCTACGATATAATCGGCATTTTCCATAGTGTCTTCATCATGTTCTACAACAATCACCGTATTACCAAGGTCTCTGAGCCTTTTTAAAGTCGCTAAAAGTTTATCATTATCCCTTTGGTGCAATCCTATGCTCGGCTCATCCAGAACGTAAAGAACTCCCGTTAAAGAAGATCCTATTTGCGTAGCAAGTCTGATTCTTTGGCTTTCTCCGCCAGATAACGTCCCGGCTTCCCTAGACAGAGTCAAATAGTCAAGTCCAACATTTATAAGAAAACTTAAACGCTCTTTTATTTCTTTCAAGATCTCCGACGCTATGGCTTCATCCCTGGCGCTTAAATGTACATTATTAATAAAGTCTAACAGGTCAGAAATAGATTTATCAGTTAATTCAATTATGTTTTTCCCTGCAACCCTCACTGCTAAACTTTCTTTAGAAAGCCTTTTGCCTTTGCAGTCATCACAAGGTATTTGCCGCATAAAACTCTGTATTTCTTCTTTAATCCAATTACTTTGCGTTTCTCGATATCTTCTTTCAAGGTTATTTATAATTCCCTCAAATTTTGTAGAATAAGAAATTTCGCTGGATGCCACTATTCTTTTTACTTTTATTTCTTCTTCGCCCGTTCCATAAAGAATTTTATCTAAAACATCTTCATTCAAATTTTTTATAGGTTCATCGAGCGAGAATTTATATTTTTTAGCAAGTGCCTCAAAATACATACTTGCTATTTTGTTTCCTTCCATAGCCCAGCCGCTTGCCTTTATGCCGCCTTGGTTTATAGACAAGTCCTTATTAGGCATCACAAGTTCAGGGTCAATTTTCATAAACACCCCTAAACCTGTACATTTTTTACATGCTCCATAAGGGTTATTGAAGGAAAACATCCTTGGAGAAAGCTCGTCGATGCTAACTCCATGTTCCGGACAAGCGTAATTTAACGAAAATAAAATATCTTCTTGATTCACTATATTTACAATAACCAAACCTTCGGCCAAGGCTGTTGCTGTTTCTATGGAACTTGACAATCTAGACCGTATACCATCTTTCATTATCAGCCTGTCTATGACTATTTCTATGTTGTGCTTCTTATTTTTTGCAATTTTTATATCTTCTGACAAATCATAAATAATCCCGTCTACCCTTATACGAACATACCCGCTTCTTTTTATTTTTTCTATTTCTTTAACATGTTCGCCCTTTTTTTGGCGCACTATGGGAGCTAAAATTTGAATTTTGCTACCACTTTTTATATTTAGTACTTGATCCACAATTTGATCTATCGTTTGGTGCTTTATTTCTTTGTTGCAAATCGGGCAATGCGGAACCCCTATTTTTGCATATAAAAGCCTTAAGTAATCGTAAATTTCGGTTACGGTTCCTACTGTAGAACGTGGGTTTTTGGAAGTTGTTTTTTGGTCAATTGATATAGCCGGAGATAATCCCTCTATAAAGTCAACATTGGGTTTTTCCATTTGTCCTAAAAACTGCCTGGCGTATGAAGATAAAGATTCTACATATCTTCTTTGTCCTTCCGCGTAAATCGTATCGAATGCAAGCGAAGATTTTCCCGAACCGGAAAGTCCGGTTATTACCACAAGTTTATCTCTTGGTATTTTCACATCTATATTTTTTAAATTATGTTCTTTTGCGTCTTTTACATATATTACTTTATTTTCCATGTAGTTCCTCCTCGCTTAGTTTACAATCAACAGCGGTTTTATGAATTTCTAAGCAAATTAATTTTATCACGTATTGCGGCTGCATGTTCAAATTCCAGTAACTTAGCAGCGGCTTTCATTTCTTTTGTAAGTTCGTTAATCAATTTATTTTTTTCATTTTGAGTTAATTTTTTGTTCTCCTTAAATTTATTCTGTATTTCCGATTTCTCAGATATTTCAAGTATATCTCCTACTTTTTTGACGATCGTTTTCGGCACAATGTTATGCTCTTTGTTGTAATTCATTTGTATTGTTCTTCGCCGTTGTGTTTCAGTTATTGCCATTTCCATGGAATGCGTTACAGTGTCGGCATACATTATGACTTTCCCGTTTGCATTTCTGGCAGCTCGTCCAATAGTCTGAATTAACGATCTTTCCGAGCGCAAAAAGCCTTCTTTATCTGCATCCAATATCGCAACCAAAGAAACTTCCGGAATATCTAGGCCTTCTCTTAACAAATTTATTCCAATCAGAACGTCGAACTTACCGAGCCTTAAATCTCTAACTATTTCCATTCTTTCTATGGTATCTATTCCGTAATGCATGTATTTTACTTTTATGCCAACGTCTGATAAATAGTCCGTTAAATCTTCTGCCATTTTTTTCGTCAAAGTTGTCACGAGTACCCGTTCTTTTCTGTCCACTCGAGCATTAATTTCAGCAACTAAGTCATCTATTTGGCCATCCACCGGTTTTACTATGATTTCAGGGTCAACCAGACCTGTTGGCCTTATCACTTGTTCTACGACCTGTTTGCTTTTTTCTTTTTCAAAATCCCCAGGGGTTGCGCTTACAAACACTACCTGGTTTACTTTACTGTAAAATTCATCGAAGGTAAGTGGTCGATTATCGTAAGCAGATGGCAACCTAAATCCGTAATCTATTAAGCTCTTTTTCCTTGCTTTATCACCTGCGTACATACTTCTTACTTGCGGCAGCATGACGTGAGATTCATCTACGAAAAGCAGATAGTCCTTAGGAAAATAGTCAAGCAATGTAAATGGAGCACTGTTTGGTTTTCTCCCTGACATTACTCTAGAATAATTTTCTATACCCTTACAAAAGCCTATTTCTTGCAGCATTTCAATATCATATCGTGTTCTTTGCTCTATCCTTTGAGCCTCTATTAAGTTATCGTTTCCTCTAAAATATTCCACTCTTTCCTTTAATTCCGCTTCAATTTCGTTTATAGCTTTATTCAACTTCTCTTTCGGCACAATGTAGTGCGATGCTGGGTATATCGCCACATGCTTTATGGTAGTTTTCACTTCACCTGTTGTGGAGTTTATTTCTGAAATTCTATCTATTTCGTCTCCGAAAAATTCTACTCTAATAACAGTATTATCTGAAATAGCAGGGAAAATTTCTAAAACGTCACCCCTAACTCTAAATTTGTTTCGCGTTAAGTTTACGTCGTTTCGTTCATATTGAAGTTCAACTAATTTTTTTATCAGTTCATCTCGTTCTTTTTTCATCCCCGGTCTTAATGAAATAACCATTGTTTTGTAATCTATGGGGTTACCTAAGCTATATATACACGACACGCTTGCTACTATTATTACATCTCTCCGTTCTGAAAGTGCCGCTGTTGCCGAATGCCTAAGTTTATCTATTTCTTCGTTTATAGATGAATCTTTTTCAATATAAGTATCTGTTGAAGCCAAATACGCTTCAGGCTGATAATAATCATAGTAGGAGACAAAATATTCTACCGCATTTTCCGGGAAAAACTTTTTAAATTCAGAGCACAGCTGCGCCGCTAAAGTTTTGTTATGCGCTAAAACTAAAGTAGGTCGGTTCATTTTCTCTATAACATTAGCCATTGTAAACGTTTTCCCGGAACCCGTTACACCTAATAAGGTTTGTTCCTTATAGCCTTTGTTTAACCCTAAAGTTAATGCATCTATAGCTTTCCCTTGATCTCCCGCTTTGGTGTATTCTGATTTTAATTTAAAGTTCATATTCACTTTCACCACCATTTAAGTTTATATGATGCTTAATTAGCGAGGCACGCGGTCGCAAGCTTTGCTTGCGAAAACGTCAGTTTTCCGATGGCTTCGCCATCGGACCGCGTGCCGAACTGTAAGCACTTGCTCACAAAATAGTTCATTCATATTAATTAAATATACTGTCCCCCAGCCCACTATCCGCTAAAGAGACATAGTCATTTTCAGAAAAAATCAAATGATCTATTAGCAATATTCCAAGAGGCTTAAACATCTGTCTTAAACTTATAGTTGCCTCTATGTCGTTCTTGGAAGGAAGCGCTATACCGCTAGGATGATTATGTGCCAATATAGCGTACCTAGCCTTATATTTTAATGCTAGCTCTAAAAGGTCCTTAGCGCTGGTCGATACTGAATGTATATCACCTTTGTTTAGTATATCGCAATATATCATTTTCATTTTAGCGTTAAACAATACCATAGCTAAAGTTTCATCAGTACGGTTTATGAACTTATTCATAAGTATCCGTCCGATTTGGTCTTTGGTTAATGACCTAGATTTTGGCGAAGTATCTTCCATATAAAGTCTTGTAAGCACACCTACAAGTTTTATCAAAACAGCACTTCTTTCACCAATCCCATCTATACTTTGGAGAGCATCCATCGGTGCATCTATAACGTCTTTCACTGACCCAAACTGCTTCAATAAAGCATGAGCTTGTTCATTTGTATTTCTTCGGGGTATTGCAAAGCTAAGTAGCAATTCTAATATTTCATGTTTTTCCATAGTGTCACAGTTGTTAATAAATTTCTTTCGCAATCTTTTTCGGTGTTCCTCATGCATAGTTTCCCCTCCAATCTCTCTATACTTGTAAATCTCTACAAAATATTATACTACAATTAAGCAAAAATGCAAAGTGTTCATATCCCTTCAGTAGTGTTATAATAAACAGTGGTGATAAAATGAAAGAGATAATCATAAAAGAAAATGACACTAACCAAAGGCTTGACAAGTTCCTCACAAAGTCGTTCAAAAATTTACCTAAACCGTTGATGTATAAGGCCATAAGGAAAAAAGACATAAAAATAAATAAAAAAAGATGCCTTCCAAACGATATATTAAAAATTAATGATGTTGTATCTCTATACATAAAAGATGAGCTCCTGCAAAATAACGAATTTAATCAGTATGATTTTTTAAAAGCTCCTTCTAATGTCGATATTGTTTATGAAGATAAAAATATACTTTTAGTAAACAAGAAACCCGGCTTGTTGTCACATCCGGATGAAACCTATCATTTTGACTCTTTAATATCCAGAGTCCAACACTACATGTACGATAAAGGGGAATTTGAACCCAATTGTGAAAACTCCTTTACTCCTGCCCTCGCTAACAGAATAGACAGAAACACCGGTGGCATTGTTATAGTCGCTAAAAACGCTGCTAGCTTAAGAATTCTAAATGACAAGATTAAACACAGGGAAATTAAAAAGTTTTATTTGTGCATAGTTTGTGGGACGTTTGACAAAAAGCAAGGCACATTGTCTGCATATCTTGAAAAAAATGAAAGCCAGAATAGAGTATACATTTCTTCAAAATCCACTAAAAACAGCAAAATCATAAAAACAAAATATACAGTAATAGATGAATGCCGGCACTTTAGTTTGCTGGATGTAGAGCTCCTTACAGGTCGTACGCACCAAATCAGAGCTCATATGGCATATGTCGGTCACCCCCTGTTAGGCGATGGCAAATACGGCAAAAACGCTCAAAATAAAAAATTTGGCTATAAATATCAAGCTCTATACTCATACAAGTTAAAATTTTGCTTTGAAACCCCTACAAACAGTTTAGACTACCTAAATGGAAAAACCTTTGTGGCTCCAAAGGTGTGGTTTGTAGATGACTTTTATAAAAACTTAAGCTCCTGTAAAAATACATGATTGCGAAATCATACTACATTCACAGTTAAGTTTCTAATATCACTAAAATCCGTCAAAATCCTTTAAAACCAACACCTTATTAGTGGAAAAGTATGATATTTATAAAGTTTCAGCTTTTTCTAAAAAAATGCTTGACTTTCTATGCCCGCATGATATATAATTAAAATGTTCTTGTGAGCGGTAAAAAAATGGCGGTATAGCTCAGTTGGTTAGAGCATTCGGTTCATACCCGAAGTGTCGTTGGTTCAAATCCAATTACCGCTACCAAAAGTTTTATGGCCCGGTGGTCAAGCGGTTAAGACACCGCCCTTTCACGGCGGTAACACGGGTTCGATTCCCGTCCGGGTCACCATTTATTTTTTTGAGGTAATAATTTCATGTATGAACTTAAGTTTATAAACACTCAAGAACTTCCTTTACTGCGGTGCATCGCTGACGGAACCAAAAAAGCAGAGGGTCGGATCGCAACGGATTATGTTAGAAGTTTTAAAGTTGGAGAAAAACTTCTGCTGAAAGCTACAGATGAGTATGCCATTTGTAAAATATTGTCTCTTCATTTTTACGACAGTTTTGAAGATATGCTCGAATCTGAAGGGTTTAAAAATTTGATTCCTCTAGCAGAAAATGCCGACAAAGCACTTGAAGTTTACAACAGTTTTCCCGGCTCACAAAGAGTTAAAAGTATGGGATGTTGTGCAATTGGAGTTCAATATTTAGAAGGAAAAATTTTAAAATAAAGTAAAAAAGCCACATTAAAGTGGCTTTTTGTTTTTTTATAACTATTTATAATCAGCTTAAATCAGTTATCTCCTTTTTTTATAAGTTTCTGAATAATTCGTTTGTGCAGAGCTTGTGGCCGAATTCACAATAGATTTCCTTGCAACCTTTGCAGCAGCTATTTCCCCTTTGGTAAAATTCTTTTTTCCTCCACTTACTTTCTGGCTTTCACTTCTGTCCATCTCATTATCCTTTTCCAAAAAGTAATCATTAATTTCGTCCTCAGTAAAATATATGTTCATTTTACCCGCAAGAGCAACAATCTTTTCTGACATATCTTTTTTTAATTTCTTATCTTCAATTTTTTGCATTTTCTTTTTTAATTTTGGATTTTCAGCAACTAATTTATAAAACTTGATTATATTGTCCTTAGACAAAGTTTTCACATCCTTTATTTATAAATCAGTCAAACAGCTCTCTCCTTAATGCTAGTTGAGCTGTTTGATAAAAAAATTTTAATTAATTTGTTTATTTACGCTAAAATCCATCTTTGAAGCTTCAGTTGCACTATCGTAAGTTCCCACTACCTTACCTGTAACATTTTCTGTTACATCATATACTTTTTTAGTTTTTCTGCCAAGACCGAGAAAGCCTTTGCTAATCACCATGTCTCTATCTTGTACATCCCCACCTGAGGCTTGTTCCAATTCCTCCATGGTTATTTCGTTTTGGTTTTTCTTTTCTTTATTAGACATAATAAATTCCTCCTTTTAAATTAATATTAACATATTACCATAAAAATATTTGTAAGTCAATATATTTTTTGTATTACTTGTGTGAATTTTTAATCGATGTACGTTAGAAGTTTGAAAATAAACCACTTTTATGTATAATAAAATAAGAAAGGAAGAGGCATTTTGGAATATAAAATATTAAATAACGATATTATTTTAACTAATGTCAAAAATTTCGACTTAAATGAAACCTTCAACTGTGGCCAATGCTTTAGATGGAATGAAAAATCAGAGAACGATTTTATAGGCGTAGCAAAAGGTAAAGTTTTGGAAATAATAAAAAATGAAAATAACATTATTTTAAAAGACGTTTCGGAAAAAGAATTTAAGGAAATTTGGTTTAATTATTTTGACTTAGGGCTTGACTACGATATACCTAAAAAACAAATTTCCAAATTACATCCAATTTTAAAAAAAGCTAGTGAATTTGCACCAGGGATAAGGATCTTACAACAAGAACCATGGGAGGCACTATGTTCTTTCATCATATCGCAGAACAATAACATACCACGCATAAAAGGAATAGTGGAAAGGCTTTGTGCTAACTTCGGAAAGAGAATAAAGGCAAATTATTTTACATTTCCCAAAGCCGAGGTAATAGCCAACTTAACTGAAGATGACCTTCTATGCATTAGAAGTGGCTTTAGAGCAAAATACATACTGGATGCCGCAAGAAAAGTATCTTCTAACGAAATAAACCTGAGTGGGATAAAAGAAATGCCCATAAGCGAAGCCCGAGCACAACTAATGAAAATAAAAGGAGTGGGTCCTAAAGTTGCCGATTGCGCCTTACTTTACGGTTTACATATGCTAAAAGCTTTCCCAATCGATACTTGGATGAGCAAAGCGATGAAAGAATTTTTCCCGGATTTAACTCGTGAAGATTTTGGCGAATATGCAGGGATCGCTCAGCAATACGTTTTTCACTACATCCGAACAAAAATACATTGAAAATATAACTTTTAGATTAAATATTTCATTCACCACATAGGCTCCTAAAACTTAAAATTGCACGTAAAAATAAGCTCATATATCAACAATGAGCTTATTTTTAGTATTATTTTATTTCACTTCCTTAGCTCCAGCCGATTTTATTCCATTTTCCAATACATCTACAAACATCTGAATTGCTTTTGAGTTACCACCAATATGAGTTTTGTCTGATCCTAATAATTCCGGCTGTTTTGAAATTTCTTCATACCAATCAGCAATAGTTACATATTTGTATTTATCTTTAATGCTCCTTAAATATTGCATAGTTTTATACGATCTCCATGTCTCTGTCCAGTGCCCATCAAATGGCGTAACAAATATTAATCTATGCCCCGGTTCTAGTTCGTTAATTATCTTATTAATATACGTTTCCCAATCTTCGCAACCATTCGTTCCCAAAGCTACCACAACATATTCTCCTAAAGAATTTGATTTTTGCCATTCTGTAATAAGATTATATCCATCATGCAACGAACGGCTTCCTTTAGTGTCTATAAAAGCATTGGGTATAGTTTCTAATAGCTTTTTCCTTGCTCCAAGCGCTACAGAATCTCCTACCATAGTTACATTGACATTTACCCGAGATCGACCTATGTGGACGGTCTTTTCAAAATTCGATGAAGTTTTAGATTGAACCGTTTGTTTCTGCCTTAAGCTATCTTTTAAATTGTCAAATCCTGATATTCCTTCTCTTTGCACTACAGGTTCAGGGTTTAAGTTATCTACTCCACTTTTTAAAGCTTCAAAATTATCCACCTCTTGCACCACATTTGCTACCATTTGCTCTTTTTCTAAATCTGAAATATCTTTCCTTTCTGCAAAAACTTTAAAACTAATAAGTACAAATACAGCAGATATAAAAATTGTAACAGGTTTTGTTATATTTTTATTAAAAATTTTTATATTAACAAAACTTTCGTTTTGCTTTAAATTAATATTATTTTTTCTGTAAAACATAGGTTCTATAAAATAAAACTCTAATAAAGAAAAAACATAAGAAAGAGCAAATGTTAAAAGAACTGATAAGATTTTATTTTGTATAACATTTGAGAATACTATAAAAAGAGGCCAATGAAAAAGATATATTGGGTAAGATAAATCCGCTAAATGACTAATAATATGGTATTCATTAATGCGCTTTGGCACCGTTTCATGTAGTGATCTACAAGATACTATCATAATTGAAGTTAAAAACGACGCTAATATGAATCCATATCGGTAAGAAAAAACTTCCTCGAAATTTGTACTTGCACTCAAGATAACTAAAGAAATCAACGAAATTAAAAACAAAATAATCGATATCATTGTAAAAAATTTTCTTTTCTTAATCAAAGTTTGAGATACTTTGTCCGGCACTTCTAAACCAAACAGTACACCAAATATCGAACCAATAAAAAACGGATAAATATGAGAAGTTGTCGCAAAATACGCAACAGATATGTTTGAATATTGATTAAATAAACTTTGCATGTGCAGGTAAGATGACAAACCTAACATAAGTGACATAAAAATTACAGTTATTTTAAATGCGTTCACTTTGTGCTCTTTCTGTTTAATAATGACTTTCAACACTTTTACAGTAGCATAACAAAATAGACCCCACAACAAATAATAATGCATCTCTAAAGCTAACGACCACGTATGAATATACAAATGCGGTAAAAGTTGTGCTTCGTATGAGCCACCCTTAAATATCTCAAAGTAATTTGTGATAAACCCAATAGCACTTGCCAGTTGTTTATCTAGTCCTGCTGTAAAATCAGAAGGAAGCAACTTTACAAACGGCAATGTAAAAATCACAGAAAATAAAAGAGGTGGAAAAATACGCATAGTTCTTCTCTTTAAGTACGGCAAAAAAGCAAACGTTTTATTTTTCTGAAACTCTTTTATTACCAGTGAAGTGATTAAATAACCCGAAAATGTGAAAAATACATCAACACCAAAAAAACCACCTGGCAAAATATCTTTAAAAAAATGATAAATCAAAACTAAGCTTAGCCCAACAATTCTTACTAAGTTTATCCACCTTACTTTAGCCATCATCCTACCCTCCTTCCTTTCTCCCAGCTTCCCGATACTTCCGTTCCATCTTCTTTTATAATAGTACCATTTCCATCAAAAACACCAAGGTTAAAAGGTCCTTTGTAAGTCCAACCTTCCTTACTTTTGTATTCACCATAACCATCTGGAAACCCTTCTTTAAAACTACCTCTATAAATAGAACCATTGGTACTCAAGTACCCTTGTCCATCAAACAGACCCTTATCCAAATTCCCCGAATATACAATTCTTCTATCCTTAGACTCATATACCCCGTCTTCTTCCGCTAGCCCCTGAGCAAAACTTCCATTGTATACTCCTCCGTCTGCATAATAAAGCGTGCCTTGTGAGGTTTGTCCCATTTCATTAACTTTCCCCACGTACCTCCATCCATTTTCAGAGGTATATTCACATTCTCCATCTTTATAGCTTAAACTTCTTCCATTCTTTAGTTTTAAAATTCCACAAAAAATGTTCCCTTTATCAAAAGTTCCACTAAGTTCCCACCCATCAGGACTTTTAAAAATACCATCGCCATCGAAACACCCATCTTTAAAATTGCCTTTATATGTTGAACTGTCACTAAAATTAATTTCTCCTTCACCGTCAAATTTTCCTGATAAACTTTGCCCTGTAAAAGTAAAGCCTCCTACATCATATTTTTCATTAAGCAAATCCCTTTTCAAAAACATATCAAAAATTCCAATTGTATATAGCGCACTTAATAAAATGAATAAATACAGAAAAATAAAGCAAGTGTTCTTGTTCCTAAAGACATTTTCTCTCAAAAAAACACCTCTTTCTATTGTATTTTATATTATTTTACCATTTTGTAAGCATAAAATCAATAATTATTTGAAATAATATAAAATTCATATTTTTTCTTCTTTAAATTACAACATAATTCAAAATTTTCCTAAAAACTAAATGTCACTATACACAGTAAAAATTGCACATAATTTGTTTTATTGTCATATTATAATGTCAGGTACAAAAACCTTAAAATACGTCATTTGTATCAAATAAACTTGGAGGAATAAAAATGGAAAACGAAAAAAAATGCCACAATAAGTGTCACAATGTAGTCGGATACCAGTCTGCTGAAATAAACGCCCCTATCACTGTAAAACCATTTGCTCATTTGATATCAACCAAAACCAGATGCTTAGGTGCACCTAAAGTAAAAACCGAAAATTGCCACTGCGATAAGGACGGCGTATGCCTATTTAAAATACAACAGAAACTTTGCGTTGAAGTGTCTGTGGAGTTCGGCGCTGACGCTAAAATGGACGAGCCAATCATAGATTGCTTCAAAGCTAGCGAGGCTGAACCTCTATTTCACGAAAATGAACACCTCGATTGCGACAAATCAGATAATTGTAAAAACTTATCCGGATTCTTTCATTAATAGCTAATTTATAAAAAATCACCGCATAGTAGCTAACTACTACACGGTGATTTTTTTATTACGCTGCTTTAACTGTGATAGTTATAGTTCCTAATTTTGTACTTGCAGCGCCCCCCCCACTTACATATTTTGTCACACCAGTTCCTGGGGCTCCAGTTAGGTCGTAGTATATGTTTGCATATTTTATCTCGTTACCTTGGGTGTTTATTGCTCCAAGTTCAATACCTTCAGTTGGTATTACTTTTGTTCCAAACTTTGCATTATTAGCTAATGCACCGCATTGATTAAATGCTGCATTTAATGGTTCTCCGGTACTGCCTGTAATACAAGCTTTACGCAGAATATCATAGTTTGCACTTCCATCAGCCGCACCTAATGTTTTCAAATTTATACTAAAGGTATCATTCAAACCTGTTTCTTTCGCAGCTGTAGCCGTAACCGTACCTGCTACGTCCATGCCGTTTATGATAGTGATTCTATTTTGGTTACCATCAAAACCTACACCACCACCATATCCGCACCATTTACCTATTATGTCTCCCGCAGTAGGGTTTTCAGCAGTAACACTACTTTCAGGATTTTGATAAGCTTCCTTGACGTCCGCGCCATTTGGAATATATGTATATACTGCATCGTCATTGTACAAAATGACTACGTTATACTCTTCAGTAACATCAAGTACATTCCCTTTAATATGGGCATCTCTTGTAAGCTTTTCGACTCCATCAGTTCCTTTTAGCTGCACTTTAATCTCTGGCATTGTCTGAAACAAGCCAGTAGTATTAAGATCTTCACCAGTGTACTCAGCCTTCTTTGCTGTAAATGTAGCTACATCTCCCGCTTTTGCATCAGCTTTAAATTTAAAAGGTACTGTATAATATAAACTATTGTTCACAGTTACTGAAGTTCCAGACCACGTCTTATTTAAGTTAACTTCTCCTATGTTGGTTATATTAGTGGTGGCACTTTGTAAAATTTCAGGTGCTTGTAATGCACCTGCAGTTTCTACATTTCCTGCATATGCATAATTCATTTCAATATCCTCTGCCTTGACACCTGAATTGGGGGCAGTAAAAGTAATGTTAAATATTTTAGGATTTTCTTCATCATATTCTACCTCATATTTTCCACTTTCAGAGTTATAAGTAGCATTTTCTACGGAAAATCCTCCATCATCAGCAGCAAGTGCTACCATAGGCATACAGGTAATAACTAAACTCAACATCAGTAAAATTGCCAAAAGTTTTTTCTTCATATTTCTTCCTCTTTTCTCTCTTTTATTTTTGAAGGTTGTCCTTCTTCTTCATCTCGAAAAACAATACGTTTTTCTAAAATATTACCTTTTTCACTCCTTTCTTACTTCTCCATAATGTAAATATTAATAAAATAAAGGTGGTAAAATTTCTTAGTTTTGGTTATTAAAACCATTTTATCATTCATTTTTAAAAAAGTCAATACATTTTCCTTTAAAATATTTATTTCTTACAAAAAGTAGCACTATGCTAAAATAGTGCTACTTTTAAATAACCTCATAATTAAATATGTTGGTTAAAAGGTGAGTCTATATTCGCTCTATGCCTAGCTATACAGATAGATTCATACGCATTGTAATTACCATCATCATTTAAATCCATAGCTTTTTTTTGATATTCAGACGTTTTATCACTAAGCAGCAGTGATCTACTGTCATTTGCTCTGTACCTTGCTATAGTAATTGCCCCTGCAGCGCCAATATTTCCTGTATTAGTTATATCACCATAAAGCATAAGTTCAATTTTATTATTCGCCAAAGTCTCACTTATATCAATAGAGTCTACTCTTAAAACGTATGCATAGTGTTTACTGCTTATATTGTAAGCCGGTCTCCACGCTGCTAGCTTGTAGTTACCGTTTGCCACACCCGTAAATTCAAAGCTTTGCGTGTAGCCTTTGGTAGCTGTTTCTGGACCTTCTACAGTAGCATCATATTGGCATGTCTTCGTATAACTTTTGTCAGTTATGTCGTGCTGAATGTCTGATTTTATATCGTCTTCGGATGCAGTGCTATCGTACAACCTAACGCGTGTGGTGTTGCTATCTGTGTTGTCCCATGTATATACCGTACCGCTTACCGTATATGTATCAGGTGTAGTGACATATCCACAAACGTCGCACGTTCCATCAGAGTTTTCATCTGTATGATTTGCTGCATTAACCTCTTTTTCACAAGTTTCGCATACTTTCCAATGCTGAGTTTCGTTATGCTCCCACGTGTCGTTGCATTTATGACCCGTTGCAGGGATATCTAATTCTTCAGTTTCACAGGAAGTAAAACTATTAAACTCAGCTTTGTATGTCTTTTTACCTACACCTTCACAAGTAGCTGCTTTTATAATATTTTCTGTAATTTTAGTCGCATTTTCTGTTTCTACATGACTTGTATCATTTTGACATACCCTCTTTGCGGTACAGTTTCCATAGTCATTGCTCCATGTATATTCCACTTCGCCGTAGGTGTGCCCCGTTGCTGGGCGAGTTAACTTTGATATATTTGTTTCAGTTGTACATGCTTCATCTTCAAAGTATTTTTTACATCCACCGCAATACCAGTACTCGTCATTTCCTGCTTCTGTACATGTTGCTGCTACTTCAGTTATATGTTCTTTGGTGTGGTTGTTCGGGTCTATTTCTAGAGTTTTCGTTTCAGACTCGTTACAAAGACTACATGTATATGCTTGCGTTCCTGTGGTTTTGCACGTCGCCGGTATTTTTTCTCCTTTTGTCCAAACATGACTCGATTTCGTATGCTCTGCACAAGACTTTACATCAGTCTGATCACATATAGCACAAGTTGCAGCTACTGTGCCTTTAAGTGCACAAACATCGGCATGCAGTGCTTGGTTTTCATAGTCATGACTGTATGCTCCAAAGTTATGGCCTTGATGCTCAGGTATAGTAGCATCGTTAAGTACAATTGTCGCTGTTTCGTTCGAGAAAATTTCACCGCATTCATTACACTTATAATGTGCTTTGACTCCACATGCATGGAAAGTCGCAGCTTTTGCAGGAACTTCACTTAAGCTTGTGTGTCCAGTAGCAGCTATAGTTAAGTTCTCTACTTTCGTTTCACTATCCTTCTCTGTGCAGTTCCTTCCTCCGCACAGACATTTCCAGTAAGCTTTGGTACCATTCTCTTCGCAAGTCGCTTCTTTTGCCGGTACCTCTACATCACCCCTATGTTTTAATGTAACACTTGATGAGTTATTTCCAGTTATCACATACCTATCGCCCATCTCATCACAGTAAACGTCTACTTTTGCTGACGCACCAGTAATTTTAACCTTTTTTGGGCTAACTGTTCCATCAGTTACTTTATATTTAATTATGGTTGCGTCTTTAGAATAATTCGTAATATATGCCACGTTAAAGGTTTCAACGTCTGGAACATAAACCCTGTTTAAGCCTGTAACTTGACAAAGTGCATCTCGGTTTATGGCGGTAACACCATGTGGTATTACCAGCGTCTGAAGAGTTTCATTGTCTGTAATACTATATTTCTGCATTGTTGTTTCTGGGTTGAGAGTTGTCGGTAAAGTAATGGACAACAATCCATGGTTCCATCTAAAGGCACATTGATCAATGTGAATTACACCTTCCGGAACAATAATCTTTTCTATGTAATCTTTTTTACTGTCTTCATCTTCACTGCGAGAAAATGCTGCCATACATATTAATTTTATTTGATAGTTTGAGTCCATTGTCCTTAAGTCAATAACAGAATGCTCACGGTTTATTATGCTACTATCGTGTGATTCGAAATACTCTTTTTTAGTACCCCCAACATTCCCAAATTCATATTTTCCTATACAGACTTCATTCCCTTCACCGAATATCTCCGGATAGCGTCCTTTCTCGCCTTCGGTAGGCGTGTGGTAGTAAATTATATTTGCTTTGGTACTATTATTCGTAATTGGTGTTATGTCAGTTATAGTTGACGGTACATAAACTGTCTCTAAACCTGTAGTTGCTGTAAATGCCTCTGAGTCTATATTTGTAACTTGATGCGGTATTGTTAGCGTTTTTAAAGCTACGTTATCTGTAATACTATGTTTAGGCAGCGAACTCGTTAAAGTTGTTGGTAATTTAACAGACTCAAGACCTTGACTATACTTTAAGAATCCTCCGTTTACCGTCGTTACCCCTTCCGGAATAATTATGCTCTTAAGATTATGTTGTTTACTTGCTTCCTGATAAAATGCACCAGCGCCAATACATGTAATCTTATAAAGACCAGTATTATTTAACACATTTAAATCGAGCTCTGTTCCAGCTCTATTGATTATGCAGTTTTGTCCTCCTGCCAAACTATCATTATAGTCTTCTGTTGTTTTCCCTATAGTTACTTTTTTCGAGCTAACATCTTCATTTGTTACTATGTAATATATAATATTTTCGCTGTTTAAAACTGTAGAATCTATATCACAGTCTTTTTGAGCATAAACCGCCATCAGTTTATCGCAACCAGTAAAAGCATCTGCACCAACAGAAGTTACAGTTTCTCTAAGTACTACATTTTCTAAGTTTTTGCAATCTGCAAAAGCTTGCGCAGCTATCGCTGTTACGCTTTCCGGAGTAGTGTATGTAGTACCAGCATTTCCTGCCAGGTAGCATACTAAGGTTTCTCCATCTTTAGAAAATAGCACTCCATTCTCAATCTTATAAGCTGTGTTGCCTTCTTCAACTGCAATAGTCTGTAAGCCCGTACATCCTGCAAATGGATTCGTGCCAATAGAAGTTACTGATGCCGGTATGTCTATAGATGTTAGTTTAGTGCATCCTGCAAAAGCTTGTGCATCAATTGAAGTCACTGTTGCCGGTATGGTCACAGATTTCATTTTGACCTGATCTTTAAATGCATTCTCGCCAATTTTTAGACCAATTCCATTTCTTATTTGACTCAATTCCAGTTGGAAATTATCTATGTTTATTTTCGCACTAGAGATTGTAGCACCATCATCAGTATAATAAATTAAATTTTTGTCTGCTATATTTCCTTCATTTGCAATAGTGCAGCCTTCTTTTAGGTAAATCGTCTCTAAATTTTTACAATTTTCAAATACCCTTGCATTTATGCTTTCAACTGAATTTGGTAAAATTACGGTATGTAAATTTTTACCGCTGTTATCTAACGCATCATCATCAATTGCTGTAATTTCATATTTCCCATAAATGTTATTTAAGTTTAGTTCTTGATCTGGTTTTAATACATCTACCCTGCTTACAGTTACTTGAGTAATTTCTTCGCCTGTTGAGGATGTTCTCACCACAGCGTTTCCTCTCTCGTCCTTATTTACTTTATAGTAAACTATCTTCGTAGTCAACGGAACAGACTCCGACTCCATTTGGCAGCCTTCTGGCAGATATATCGTGTCTAGGTTTTCATTAGTGTAAAATGCTCCTTTGCTAATATACTTTACATCTTTCGGTACAGTTACAGTCGTGTATCCAGATTCCGTATAACCTCCACTAATAGCAGTAACCGGCAGTTGTTCACTCTCCCCGACTGCTACAGTTTCGCTTATAACTAGGTTAGCATATGGGTCAATTGGACCAGATGTAGTCACCACACCATTACAAATTTTACACTTTGTAGCTAAGTTATTTCCAGTTATGGGCGTATATATTTCTGAGCCTTCAGGCATATATACTTCTGAACTTTTATGATTTATCTTTACACCAATGTTTTCTTTTGCACTTTGTATGACATATCCATTCCCCATAATGTCACACGGCAGGGTAATATCTTCTTTGCCATGGCCATAGGTTACTGAATCTATAGTTACCGGCGTAATGTTGCCTTCCGCAGCCCCAGCTATATAGTACAGTTTTGTTGTTTGAGTTCCAATCGAATCCCCGCTTAGACCGATTGGTATGTAAGCTGTTTCTAGTTCTGAACACCAAGCAAAAGCACCATCCACTAGTCTTACTACATTTTTCGGTATTGTTACCGATGTCAAATTTTTGCAACCAAAAAAAGCAAAACCATATATTTCTTGCACCTCGTCCGGTATCGTTACCGATTTTAAACTTGTGCAATCTCTAAAAGCATAAAACCCTATCTTAGTTGCATCTTTCGATATTGTCACAGATGTTAATTTTGTGCAACCATTAAAAGCATTATTCCCTACATTAGTTACACCGTCTTCTATCCCCACGGTTTTTATAGCTGTAATGGAATTATTCCACGGTACTGAACTTGCGTCAGCATAGTCCGCCATGGCACCGCTACCGCTTATAGTGAGGGTATCACCAACCAGCGCCCAGTATACATTATCGTCGGCTGTTGCTCCACAGTGATAGTGCAAAGTAGCATTGGTTAAACTATCGTTTCCATTGTTTTTATTAAGTCCGTCCCACTGTTCCTTCGTGCCAGTGTAGTACACATCAGTTAGTTTCGTGCAATTTAGAAAAGCATTATTACCTATGCTGGTTACACTGGCCGGTATCGTTACCGATGTTAAGCTTGTGCAACCGTAAAAAGCATTATCACCTATATTTTTTACATCGTCCGGTATCTTCACTGATGTTAAATTTGTACAACTATTAAAAGTACCAGTTCCTATGCTGGTTACTTTTTTCGGTATCGTCACTGATTGTAAATTACTACAACCCCAAAAAGTACCAGCACCTATGCTCTCTACACTGTCCGGTATCGTCACTGATTGTAAATTACTACAAGCCAAAAAAGCACCAGGACCTATCTCAGTTACGCCTTCTTTTATTACCACAATTTGTATGTTTTCTTTGCTGGCATACCATGGCGTACATCCCAAATTATAGCTCTCCATAGCACCGCTACCGCTTATAGTGAGGGTATCGTTATCTAAACTCCACTTTACATTTGCTTCGTTGCCATTAGCTCCGCAAACACAATAGCTTATGTTAACCTTAGTTAAGCAATCATTTATATTGCCTTTATTAACTCCATCCCAATCGTCCTTCGTACCGGCATAGTACACATCAGTTAGGTTCGTGCAATTTTCAAAAGCATTATTTCCTATTTTAGTTACTTTTCTCGATATAGTTACTGAATTTAAACTTGTACAACCGGAAAAAGCATACGCACCTATACCAGTTACATTATCTCTTATCGTCACGGTTTCTATAGCTGCAATGGAATCTTTCCACGGTACTTCGTTTGCACTAGCATAGTCCGCCATGGCGGTACCGTTACCGCCATGGCTTATAGTAAGGTTACCGTTATCGTCTAAAGCCCACTCTACATATATTTCCTCGCCTGTCGCTCCGCAGGTGCCTTTAGCTTTTGTTGCTGCAAAGGACACCATCGAAGGCAGTGCCAGCAACAGCCCCAGCACAAATAATATGCCTAAAAGTTTTTTCTTCAAGTTTTCTTCCTCCTTTTTAAGTAAACTTTAAATAAGTTTCGTTTATAAGTTCAGTTCAACAACTTTAACATCACCCCCGCAAGTGTAGCACTGGTAAGTTAAACCGCCTAACGTTACTGCGTCGCCATTTTCCCTGCAAGTTTGAACATTCCCACAATCTATGCATCTGCGACTGTATACTCCATCTTTTTCTATCACACAGCCATAGACGTGATTCTCAGCAGTTATTTCTTTCCTCCTGCGCATACTGTAGCCAGTGTGCGTAGTAGTATCGTCATTAGGCTTGCATACATCGGAAAGTGTGACACTTTCGCCTGCTTCATTTTTTATTATGTAATATCCATTACCCATAGAGTCAAAGTTTAACTTGATGGGATCAGCACTTGTATCACTTTTAGTAACATTTTTTATAACCACTATTTTTTCGTCATCTATGCCTTTGTTTTTTGTAGTGTGTTCTACTTCATATTTTATTTGGTTAGCGGAACTTGGTATAGCAGAAGTGCCATCATTACAACCATCTGGTATGTAAATCAAGGTTAAGTTTTCACAACCATCAAAAGCATAATTGCCTACATGAGTTACACCGTTTTCTATCACCACGGTTTTTATATCTGCAATGGAATCATTCCATGGTACTTTGTTTGCAGCAGCATAGTCCCTCATGTCACCGCTGCCACTTATGGTGAGAGTACTATTTTCTAAACTCCACTTTACATTTGCTTCATTGCCTTTAGCTCCACAAATGCAGTAGCTTATATTAGCACTAGTTAAGCAATCGTTTTCACTGCCTTTTTCCACTGTCTTCCATTCTTCCTGTGTGCCGGCATAGTACACATTAGTCAAATTATCACAATCACTAAAAGCATAATTGCCTATATTTTTTACGCTTCTCGCTATAGTTACTGAAGTTAAATTTTCGCAACTGCAAAAAGCATAATCTCCTATCTTTGTTACACCTTCTTCTATCACCACGGTTTTTATGTATTGACTACATTTAGTCAACCAATCTACATTAAGTGTGGACGTATAATCCTCCATAGCGCCATTGCCTTTTACGGTGAAGGTATCACTATCATCTAAAACCCACGCTACACCAACTCCGCAACTGCCTTGAGCTTTCACCGCTAAGGATACCACCGAAGGCAGCATCAGCAACAGCCCCAGCACAAATAATATGCTTAAAAGTTTTTTCTTCAAGTTTTCTTCCTCCTTTTTAAATAAGTTCCGTTTATAAGTTCAGTTCAACAACTTTAACATCACCCCCGCAAGTGTAGCACTGG
>OJMN01000249.1_pt1 | contig 34491 bp, 18 predicted proteins | sample 1597261 | NCBI WGS metagenome assembly OJMN01 (sample SAMEA2452130, study PRJEB22498) | human gut metagenome | biome: human feces; feature: human gut; material: feces | place: Australia | collected 2012 | reverse complement strand
ACGTAGCCGAACCGGGTGACTTTGACATCATGATCGGTGGAAACAGCCAAGCTGTGAAGACGGCGAAGTTGACACTGAAATAACTCACAGCTTATTATCCCTAACCCCTTATTAATTATGAAACAATTAACAACCTATCTTCCCCTCCTCTTTTTACTTCTCCTCGGAGCCTGCAAGAATGCCAAGACCGGAAGTGCCGCCCAACTTTCCGATGATGCCCTCATGGACACCGTTCAACGGCGAACCTTCAATTACTTCTGGGAAGGCGCGGAGCCTAACAGCGGTCTTGCCCCCGAGCGTATCCACATGGATGGTATCTACCCCGAAAAAGACCAGAACGTCATTACTTCCGGCGGTAGCGGCTTCGGCATTATGGCGATACTTTCAGGTATCGACCGCAACTACATCACTCGTGAAGAAGGTCTGGCGCGTATGGAAAAGATAGTCTCTTTCCTTGAAAAAGCCGACCGCTTCCACGGTGCCTATCCTCACTGGTGGTATGGAGACACCGGCAAGGTAAAGCCTTTCGGACAGAAAGACAACGGTGGCGACCTCGTAGAAACAGCTTTCCTTATACAAGGACTGCTTGCCGTACACCAATATTACGTCAACGGTTCTCCCCAAGAACAGGCACTTGCCAAACGCATCGATACCCTTTGGCGTGATGTCGACTGGAATTTCTATCGCCAGGGCAACCAGAATGTACTCTACTGGCATTGGAGTCCCGAATACGGTTGGGCAATGGACTTCCCCGTACATGGTTACAACGAATGTCTCATCATGTACCTGCTTGCCGCTGCCTCACCCACGCACGGCGTTCCCGCCTCCGTCTATCATGAGGGATGGGCACAGAACGGCGCCATCGTCGAACCCCATAAAGTAGAAGATATCGAACTTCATCTGCGCTATCAGGGTTGTGAAGCTGGTCCCCTCTTCTGGGCACATTATTCCTTCCTCGGATTAGATCCGACGCATCTAAAAGATGAATACTGCGCCAGCTATTTCGATGAAATGCGTAATCTGACTCTCGTGAACCGTGCTTATTGCATCCGAAATCCGAAGCACTACAAAGGTTTCGGTCCGGACTGTTGGGGACTGACCGCCAGCTACTCCGTCAACGGATACGCCGCCCACATGCCAAACGAGCGGGATGACCAGGGAGTCATCTCTCCTACAGCCGCTCTTTCGTCCATTATCTATACCCCGGACTATTCGCTCGCTGTGATGCGCCATCTCTACGACATGGGCGATAAGCTATTCGGGCCTTATGGTTTCTACGATGCTTTCTCTGAAACAGAGAACTGGTATCCTAAACGATATCTTGCTATCGATCAGGGACCTATTGCCGTCATGATAGAGAACTATCGTACCGGCCTGTTATGGAAACTATTTATGAGCCATCCGGATGTGCAAAACGGATTGCAGAAACTGGGATTTAAATAGAGTTTTTAGTTTCCTCATTACCAGGGAAGATCAAGAATAAAACAATCACTGTATGATAAAGAGGCACTCCCGCCTCTCAACCATACAGTGATTTCACTTTTGAAAATCAATTATGATTTCCAATACCTACTTACTTCCCTACTTTCAATGGCCCTAAAGGTCCTCTTACAATTCCACCGTCTCCCCTATCATCAAAAATACGGATTGACAGAATATTATCTTTCCCATATTGTATAGCGTGTTCGGGTAACTCAACCTCAATAGGTACATTTCCAGAAGATATAAAATTGGGGGGAAGCGAACCGGATTTTCCGATACAGATACCGTTCAAATAAACTTCTCCCGCATCATCTATACTACCAATGGGAAGTATCAGTTTGAGATGGCGCCATTCTTCGGGAATATTAATGGTTTTCCGATACCAGCCAAATACCCTTGGAGCATCGTAACCGGAATGAGTTTCCCAATTTTGTGGCAGTTTAGCAGTAGGTTCCCATTCACTTTCATCTACATCCGGTTTCGTCCAGGCCATATCATCCCCTCTATGGAACTTCCAGTTATCTTCGAAATTAAGAGCAGGGAACAGACCTGTGTAAGCTGATGTTTTCAGGCCTTCAATTTGCATAGAGATATCACATAATCCATTAGAAACTTCAGTAAGAACATGAATGTATTCATTCCTTACAGAAGGCTCGATAATAAACGGTTCTTCTTTTACAACCTTATTATCATTTTTAACTTGCAGAGCAACCGTTTGCGGCTTATTTGAATGATTGTAAATATAATCAGAGATTTCGAGGTTATTATCCGGAGTTATTGTGTACGAAGCATCTCCGATAGCCAATCCGTTCAGTTCTATCTTAAAAGAATAAGCATATTCACAAGGTTTATTTTTGGGGAATTGTATTTCAAGCCCCTTATCGGTATAGTTCCAGTCTATTTTCTCGTTCGATCCTAATAAACTCACATTCTTGATTTCCATATTCTTCGTCTTCGAAGCATCCAACGAACTTATTAGAATCTTCCCATCGGTCCAGCCTAAACTTGTTGCATACAATATATTTCCATGGGTCGTAAAACGAATATCCCCAGCAGTATACGAAGTTGCGTGAGAATCGGTAAACGCACCGGAAGCACCTTTTATCGCCCCTTCGCCATAGCGTACCCAAGTACGTGTGCCATAGATAGCTTCACCATTTATTTTCAGCCATTCGCCAATGCCACGCAATACAGATTGCTGTTCTTCGGTAATACTTCCATCTGCCCTGGGACCTACATTCAAAAGTAAATTACCATTTTTACTTACGATATCAACCAGATCTTGAACTATTTGTTCCGGTGTCTTATTCTCTTCGTCAACCACATAACTCCACGATTTCTTTCCTACCGAGGTATCTGTCTGCCAGGGGTAACGTTTTAACGCATCCGATTTTCCACGTTCCACATCCCATACCATAACATCCTTAGGATAACCATATTTAGTATTTACCACCACTTCTTCTCCCCAATCAATAGCCGTGTTATAATAGTGAGCCATGATTTTATTGAAATACGGCATAATCTGAGGGCTATTAACTGTCCAGTCAAACCAGATTAGGCGGGGATGATACTTGTCTATTAACTCATATGTATGAGTCATAAAGTTGTTCATGAATCTCGTGTTTACCTGATTTCTCTCCAACCGTTCGCCATATAATGTAATAGTGCTATCCTGCACATCGGAAGGAAATTTCATTCCGCCTCCATAGAACCATGCATTCTCGGCCCGGTGCGTAGAAAGTCCGAATATAAGTCCGCGCTTATCAGCCGCTTTCTGCAATAGCCCGACAATATCTTTTTTAGGTCCCATATTTACTGAATTCCATGAATTCACTTTGCTATCGTACATGGCAAAACCATCGTGATGCTCGGCTACGGGAACAATATATTTCGCCCCGGACTCCTTAAACAACTCCACCCACTCGTCAGCATTAAACTTCTCGGCAGTAAACATCGGAATAAAATCTTTATAACCAAAAGTTAAAGGATCACCGTATTTCTCGACATGATATTTATATTCATTGCTATTCTGCATATACATGTGACGAGCATACCATTCGGTACCAAATGCCGGAATAGAATATATACCCCAGTGTATAAAGATTCCAAACTTCGCATCCTGAAACCATTCAGGGAATTTATAATTCTCTCTGATATTATCCCAATTGTCCTGAAATACTTCGGTGCCTTTAGCTGAAGCAACCGATTCAATATTGTACGTTGCCAGTGATTTATCTGAACTCTGGCAAGAGAACAACACCAATAATAATAATAAAGTAATACTGTGTTTCATATAAGTTAGTTTTTACATAATTCATTCAATTCCTTTGTTTCACCTTTCGCTATATTCAGAGAAATTTCTTTCTCCTGATAAAAGACTCTTGCTTGTTTACCTGCCAAACTGGTAATAACCGCATTTACAAGTCTGCCATCTTTCCACTCAAATGACAGTTCAAATCCACCTCTGGCACGAATACCAGAAATCCTACCCTCTCTAATCTTTTGAGGCAATGCAGGTAGAATGCGAATAACGTATAAATCTTCATTAGGCGAAGATGGATCTATATACATTTCATGGCTCTGAAGTAGCATTTCATTAACTCCGGAAACAAATCCATAGTTACCATCAATCTGGAATGGAGGGTGCGCATCGAACAAATTTGGATAAGTTCCTCCCTTACTATAATTGGTATCATTCGATCTAACTAATTTCAGTTGGCGACATAATAACTTATAAGCATAATCACCCTCCAAAAGCCTTGCCCAAAAATTAATCTTCCATGCCAGACTCCACCCTGTACCTTCATCTCCTCTTATCTGTAAAGAACGTTTGGCCGCTTCCGCAAGTTCCTTATGTTCAAAAGGAATTATTTCTCGTCCCGGATGCAATGAAAACAAATGAGATACATGGCGATGACGAATATCTTCCGCATTCAAATCAAAGTCATCATTCCATTCCATCAATTGCCCGGCACGCCCGATCTGTAAGGGACGAAGGCGAGCCAATGATTTCTCTAATATCTCTTTGAAAGAATTATCTTCATTTAGTATTCCGGTAGCGTAGATAGTATTTGAAAACAAATTACGAATAATGGAAAGCTCAATCGTGCTCCCCTCAGTAACAGCTACCCGACTACCATCAGGTGCAATATAACGATTCTCGGGTGACGTAGAAGGCGAAGTAACCAGATATCCATCTTTATTCTCAATTAAAACGGACAAATAGAACTCACATGCCTCTTTAAGTATCGGATACACTTTTCGAAGATATTCTTTATCTTGTGTATAAGCATAGTGCTCCCAGAAATCCTGACATGCCCAACCACTTCCACCAAAGAAACTGCCCCAAATAGTATATTGTCCCGGCGATGTCCATCCCCATGCATTGGTCATCATCGCATACATCCACCCCGAAGCATTGAAATAGCTCTGAGCTGTTTTTCGTCCCGGTTCTACCAAACTGGCAGTAAGCCGTAACATCGGAATATGACATTCGCTTAAATTAGAGGCCTCAACCATCCAATAATTCATTTGATAGTTAATATTTGCCTTGTAGTCAGAATGCCACGGCAATTTATAGCCATCACCCCATATTCCCTGACAATTCCCTGGCAAAGGATTATTCTCACGACTGGATGAAATCATCAGGTATCGACCAAATTGATAGAACAAATCAACAAACCCTAAATCATCGCTTTTCTCATTAAATCGGGTTAAACGCTGATCTGTAGGAATATCAATAGATTTGTTGTTACCCAAATTAAGACTTAATCTATTAAATATCCCTTGATAGTCTGCAACATGGATACTCTTTACATCATCATACTTCTTTCTGGATACAATATTCAATTTTCTTACGGCATCCTTAGAATCAATTGCCCGTCTATAATTTTTCTTATAATCCAGAATGTAAGATGTCTGACAAGTGATATAGACATAGGCGCTATCAGCTCCTTGAACAGATATTTTACCTTTACTGTTACTCACCCGGCCCCCGTCAGCCACGACTTTAACCCTCGCTTCATAATCGCAGTTTCCCCGATGCTCCATGTAATCCGTATTTCCTTTCATGACGAGTCCGTGGGAATCAGATGTGGTGACTGCCGAGAATTTACGATCTAATAGCATTGAAAAAGAAAGCCCTCCCTTCATATCGGTTCCAAGCTTCATCACAATTACACTATCAGGAGCCGAGGAAAAAATTTCACGGGAAAAAGAATATTCCCCAATTTTGAAATCAACTCCCGATATCGCCCTCGTTATGTCTAACCAACGTCTATAAGATCCCATTTCACCTTCAGGAAGTTCAAACTTAAGAGATAAATCACCTAACGTCTGGTAAGAAGATGAATAAATGGTATTATATATATCTTCGTTCGATACACTATTGCAAGTCATATATTGATGCGTCAATACTTCCGCCAGCTTGTAGTCACGATTTCGCAATGCTTCACGAATCTCTGGAAGTTTTTTATACGCATCAGTTCTATCGGCATTAGGCTGGGGTTCACCTGACCAAATAGTGACATCATTCAATTGAAGCTTTTCTTCATGAATGCCTCCAAAACACATAGCCCCCAGACGTCCATTTCCGATAGGAAGTGCCTCTTCCCATATTTCGGCCGGTTTGTCATACCAAATGGTATAGTTCTTCGAGAAAGGCGCCTGAGCCATTCCTACAGAAATAAAGCCGGATAACACAGTCACTAAAAAACTAATTTTATATTTCTCTATTTTCATCATCGCATTAATTATACAAATAAAACATGCGGTCCATCAAAGTCCACTTCTCTGTAGCACTTGCCCCCGGCTTAGAGACCTGAAATACAGACATACATTCTTCCCATTCGGCCTGCCGGGGTAAATGGGCCAGTTTCTCCATCGCTGTATCCCAATCAAAGTCCAATGGCGTTTCCACAATCATAAACAAGCGTGAATTATATATATATATTTCCATTTCAAGGATGCCGACTTCTCTGATACCTGCTCTGATTTCCGGCCATGAGTTCAATTTACTATGACGGTTAACATACTCTTCAATAAGTTCCGGATTATCTTTCAAATCCAATGTTTGACAATACCTTTTTACTGAATCATTGTATTTTCTCACCTGATAACCATTCTTACTATTTCCAATATCACTTCTCATAATTATATTAAATTTAGTTATACTATTTCATATTCCAACCAATCAGTTTTACAGGACCTATTAACCCTGCATGAGGCTCACCTCTATATGCAGACGGAATAGTCTGATAATGATTCGATAGCGTACTATATACCAAAACCTCTATTTTATTACTACCGGGTTTAAGAAACTTGGTTACGTCCAACTTAAAAGGAGAATTCATCAAAACATCTACAAAGTCTCCGTTAATATTCACTTCACAGGTCGCATCCACAATGCCTAAATCTAATTCAACCTTCTGTCCGAACTTATCAGAATCGAAATGAATTTCTTTGGTATATCTGATACCACCGGAGAAGAACTTTAATGCACCGAAATCGGACCAATTTCCCAATGAGACAGTACCCATACCACAGTTAAATTTAACAGGTTCAACAAAGAAAGCAGGTCCTTCATAACCTATTTCCGGTTTGGCAGAGACAACAATCGTACTTACTCCCTTATTGGGATGCTTGACAGTAAGCAAATATTTGCCACTTTCGACCGATATTTCCTTTAAAGGAACTTCTTTTCCGTCAATCCAAAGTTGATTCACTCTACCTTTTACGGTGAATTCCACCGTACAGGTACCGGGAGCCGTAGTAAATTGATAGAGCCACATTCCATTTGTTGAAGGAATAATGCTATAAGGCACATATTCCGTTTTATACCATTTGGTTGCCACAAGACTGTCAAAAGGAGAGTTCGCTTTTATCTCTGGATAATTTTCTTTATAAAAAACGACAGAACCTCTTTTTCTATCATCTACACTATAACTTTTCTTCTCAGCCAAAACGTAACTTCCCTTGGGTGTATTCGCATAAGCTATCAACAACCGATGCAGACCTTTTTTCAAGGTAACAACTTTATCCTGGATTAACTTTCCATCCAAATATAAGAAATCTGCATTTTCACCTTCTTGTTCTATTCGGTATTTTCCCGATTTAGCAATACAAACATACGTCTTAAAAAGTTGATGACCACCCTGATCTAAAATCAACATACGATTATCAACTTTACCTTTCAACCCATGATAGCCCTGTCCACCAGGGTTATCAAATACTCCGTATTGCCACGAGAAACAATAAGGTTTCCAGTCGGTTTGAAAATTATTTTCAAGCAGATAAGCATGCAGATCCACCGATTGGTCAAGAGTAACCGTTTCCATATAGGGAGCATATCCAAACACTCCTGTTGGAGAATCTGCAGGAAATACAGGAGTCGATTGATATTTTGTAGACACAGGGCTATAATAATAGGTAAATTCACGAGCTTCAGGACCTATCAATTCGTCGATAGCCGGCAAACGAAAATCTCCCCATTTATTATTCATCGTCGGAATAATTTCAATATTCCAATCACCTTCTACCTGTTGGGTATTTGATACAAACCATTTTTCGGATGATTCATTCTCATAAGTAGGAATACCTGGTGAAAAGACTATCAACTGAGCTACATTATATTCTCCATCAAATTTTATCCAACTTCCCTCATCTGTCTGACGAAGTATTGGTTGTGAAACAATGGTAGCATTCTTTGCATCCCAACGTTCAACTTTACCTTTCGACCGGAAAAAAAGTTCGCTTCCCTTTTCAATATTCATGATCATATATACATCCCGCACCCCAATCTTACGATGTAATACCTTTCCTTTTTCTGTGCTTACTTTAAAGTCTGGTACTATAAGTCGGGAGATGAGTTCGGGAATCTTCTTGTTATCCTCTTCAAACATTCCCTTTCCACTTTTAGTAGAGGACTTGAATATTTCATTCAATATCCTCTCTACATCTGCATTGTTCTCCCCACTTTTAGAAGTTGCCTTAGGCAGTGACCCTGTTGCTATAACAATTCCTCCTCTCTGGTAAAATTCAAATATTTTCAACAATGTTTCGTGATGCAATGCTTTCGTATCCGGCAATATCAGTACCTTATACTTTTCACCCGATACAGATAATGAGCCATTCTCAATTTCTGCCTTCTGAAGAGAATGAAAGTCTATATAATCATAATCCAGTCCAACCTCACTTAATTGATCGGTTACGTTCCACATCACATCAGGATTCGCATCCGGATATGCTTGCATGGATTCGGTTGGGTAAAGCACAGCAATATCACAGACATGTACTCCCTGACTTAACAAAAAGCTTAAACGTTCAGCATACTTTAGCCATTTTTTCATATGAGGCCAATAAGGCATCCGAAAATGAAAACAAGGAGGAGCCCATTCCCACCATCCACCATGAGTTGAATAATACAGCCCATGTAAACATAGTAAATTACCACCGGCTATCATGTGATGTTCTAATTGCGAGGTCAACCATTCACCATTACTATCCCATCCCATACTATGAAAAGCCTCCAGCCAAGTGCGGGGACGCTGATATAAATGAGTAATTGAACTGGATACCTTTGTTTGTCTGAAGCTTGAACCTTTTGCAGGAGCATCATTTCCCGGAGCCGTAAACCAGCTGATCATTCTAAAATAATCTAAGTATTGTAATGGTTCTAACCCACGTCCATTATTATCGCACCCATAGATCAAACCACGTTCATTATGCCAATCAAAAATTGGTTTAAAATACCTTTCTTCCGACAAATGGGTAACGACTTCAGCATAGTCCAAGCGTATTTTAGGAGTTATAGCCCCTATATTCTCAAATAGAGCAGGCAAATAGGGCAAAATAGAATATCCCTTCCTTTTCATAAATTCTTCAGGCATATCTTCCGCCCATGAATGCATACTCAAGTCATAATGTAACTCATCCTGAAAAAAGAAGTTCATTCCTTTTCTTCCATGGGTATCTAATTTTTCTTCAAATCTATTGAAATAGACATTCACCAATCTCTTTCCGTAATCCGGATGTAACTCACAAGAAGGCTGCGTATAAACAATATATACTCTCTGCTCCTTAGCAGAAGGTGACTTCCAGGTTAACCGGTTATCGGAAATTTTATCTGTCAGATCAATCTTATCCGGGTAAGCTATAACAGATATGGTTTTCTGCGGCAATTGAATATTCAATATAGCTGACGGCTTCACCACATACTGCTCCAGTCTCAAGCGACCTTGATAGTTTGCGAAACGTGTATCATTCCATATTTCATCTACATAATATCCATTTTTTGTCCAGCCAAGCACGTAATCATCCAATCCTAATCCCACTCCCGCATCAGCGCATTTACCGGAAAACCAATTCCAAGTCTCCCACCATCTATCAGTAAAAACCCCTGGGGTTCCAGGATCAGCTTTTCCAAAGCCTCCATAACCATTGGAATTCAGTTTCACATCAACTAAAGGATGCGAATGAATATAACTTACCGAAAAACCATCGGTAGACGCTTCGCTTAGTATTTGTAATTGTTCCTGTAGTCTCTCCCGGTTTAGCGAATCGCCATTCCACCAATAGAAAGGTATATTACCATACCCTTTCGGAGGATCAGCAAAGTTTTCTTTGATATCAATATTACCTTCTCTGGATGGATATCCATTGTATCGTTGCTCTTGTGCCATTCCTCCCAAGAAAAATAAACACAAGAGTGCACTTCCTATCAACCTTCTCTCTATCATAACTGCTATTTATTACTGAGGTTACATTTTAGTATTAAATACGATGTTATCTCCACTCAAAATAATATCAATATTCTGTACAGGAGTAGTCACATCCTGTACAGGCTATCCCCCACCTACTGAAAGATGTATTTTGCCCGGTTTTATCACCCATTCGTCGAAATCATTATATACTGCAAATACCTTAGGAGGTAAAATTGAAACACTATTTTATAGGCTTCCCATTCATATCACTAACTTTTTTAAAGCGAAAGGCAGGATATTTCTTATTAGGAGCTTGCTCCCCAATAGTTCTAACTAGATTCAGTTTATCAACATTCTCGAAAAAATAAGCACTTTCCCAAGCTGCTTCCGTTTTTTCTTTATTCCAGATAACTTCACAATCAATCATTGAGAGTTTATTAACCTTATGAAACAAAAAACCATTGCGTGCACGTTTGTCTATGGCATTTTCCGGTTCCATAAATAGTTGGAAATTATTAAAACGTATATTTTTAATTTCCGAATCAAACCCTTCGAGTCGCACGCCACTCTGTCCATGTGCAATGATATGATTAAACGTTATATTCTCAATAACTCCTGCTGAAGGAATGTTCTCACTCCGCTTCTGGGTGGTCAGCCAAACTGCATCTCCATTTCCCCACCAGAACGTAGCTTTACGTACTGTATTGATGACGATATTCGTAAACAATACATTTCTCACATTGCCTCCGTCGCGAATAATCATATTCAGTCCACGATTAGCATCGTTTATAATGCAATTAGAGACTGCTATATTCTCGAAATCAGCGTGAGATTCTGTCCCTATTTTAAGAGCGGCAGAAGAAGAAGTAAGAATACAGTTGTTGACCGTAATCCATCTGCATGGTCTTGTCTCATTATTCTGCCGGGTTGTCTTTAAGCATAAAGCATCATCACCCGTATTTATGACACAGTTGCTTATCATCACATTGCTGCATCCATCAATATCTAAACCATCAGAGTTCACTCCATCTACAGAACTTGATTGTATGTGAATCCCATCCACATAAACCCTATCACACCATTGCAAATGTACCGCCCAGAAAGATGATTCTATCACTTCGACATCTTTTATATGCACATTGGTACAATCGGTAAAATTAATAGCCCCCGGACAAGGAGGTACTTTTCTATATTTAGTTCTGTAATCGGCTCCATATTTAATCGCATTGTCTATTTCGCGTCCTGTCACAAAGTCTGTGATAGCCAATTGAGGTTCTCTTCTAAATTGTTCACGCACTGCTTGACAATGCAATTTACCTGTTCCGGTAACAGATATATTGTTCTCATTCAAAGCAATCAGGATAACCTCAACTGCTTCTGCATCCGAGGCCCCTACTTTTATTTTATGATTCTTATAATCGCTCACCCGACGGCTGGCATACAAAGCTGAACCTGCATCCAAATGCAAGTTCACATTACTTCTCAATACCACTGAGGTCGTCAAATAATTTCCACTTGGCACCCAGACCACCCCACCTCCGTTCTTTGCGCACTCGTCAATTGCTTTTTGAATGGCATTTGTAGATAAAATTGTTGTGTCCGCTATTGCGCCATAATCCATGATATTATAAACAGCTTTATTAGCAGCACTCAAGTTTATCAGGAAATAAGTTGCTATTAAAGTAACTAAAAATCTTTTCATAAGTATCTATTAGTAGGAGAGCACAAAAGAGTATCCAACCCCCTCATTTTGTGCTCTCACACATTTATATAAATTAAATATTAATAGTCGTAACCCGGATTTTGAGCAATTATATTGCGTAAAGTCTGCGCCCAATCATAAGGAATAGGGCGTGTCAGATATTCATCCTTAAACGCTTGTTCAGGACCAAAAACCTCCAAAGCCCGAGCTGCTCTCTCATTCATCTTCTTTGTAAATACTCTTTCACGAAGCTTTCCAGTACGTTTTAGGTCAAGGAAGCGTCTTTCTTCCCCCATTAACTCACGCGCACGCTCATCCAGAATATTATCAATAGTCAATTCAAGTGCGGGAGCTGTACCGGTTAAAGCTGCACGATTACGCAATTTTTGCAAATAGCCGGCACCATCACCCAAACCGGCTTTCAAAGAAGCCTCAGCAGCTATTAAATATACCTCACCCAGACGGAATTCAAAATGATCTCTTGTACCATTTTCACCACCATCACTGTAAAGAGCCTTAGAATCCTTGAACTTCTTAATACCCGGATATACATAGTATCTTGCTTTCTTATCATTGCCATTTTCATCTTGGGCAAAACCATTTACACGATAATCACCATCATCGTCTTTAAGTCCGCCTACAAGTGGTTGATCAGCATATTCATCAAAGTTTACTACAAAATAAGGAAGCTGGTCTTTTTCCTCACGCGTCATCTGATGTTCATCAGGGAATACACAATGAATCATTTTCTGTCCTACCATAATTTCTCCGAAAGCTCCAGCACTGAATGGCTTAGCCTCATTGGCAAAATACTCACGTTGGAACGTTTTATCAAAACGAGTATCCCAGGAACGATCAAATAATTGATAAGCAGCACGAGTAGGAGCTACCGTACCTGTATACCTTTCCATATATTCCAACTTGGCACCCATACCGGGTATTGCATATATAAAGGGCTGATAAGTAGAATAATCTGTATTCCCACTCCAATTTGTTTGTAGATTTGTACTATACTGAACAGAGAAGATTATCTCATCATTCTTCTCATTGTCTTCTCTGAATATATCCTCAAAATTAGTAAGAAGTGAATAACCTTCATTCTTGATTACATCTTCCGCCAACTCGTATGCTCTTTTGGCATCATTTGATTCTGCATACGATTTATATGAGCGTGTCAGATATATTTTGGACAAAAGAGTCTTGATGGCTCCACGAGTCACCCGCCCAAATTCAGCTTGATCATTTTTAGAAGCTACCTTACTATAACATCCTTCCAAATCTTGGATAAGAAAAGCATAGATATCTTTTTCTGGAGTTCTTTCTGCTGTAAAATGGGGCTCTGTAACCTCTTCAATCAATAGAGGAATATCACCAAACTGCTCCGTTAAATAATAATAGGCCAAAGCACGTAAGAATTTTGCTTCCCCAACGCGTTGTTCACGAAGCTCTTCGGAAATATCAGCCTGCTGACCATAAGATATTATTGTATTAGCTCGCTGTATTAAGTTATATCCATCTATGAACATCCATAAGAAATCCCCATTCCTAGCATCAATAGAGGTTTTATAATACTCGTTCATACCTCTTAGGTAAGTTTTACTATATTCCACTTTGTCTTTCACATTGCCATAATCTAAGCCACGCCCGGGAGAAGTATAAATATCTGTCCCCAATGTATAGGTTACTGATCTACGAGTCACATAACGCACTGGCTCATAGCCAGCCTTTACTAAGTATTCATACCCATCTTTCGTCCTAAAGTAACTCTGGGCATTCATTGTTCCTTCCGGTTTCTCTGTCAGGAAATCCTCACAAGAAGTAGCAGATAAGAGGATCAAGCCTCCTAAACAAATATTCTTTAATATATTGAGTTTCATAATTGATATTTAATTAGAATGTTACATTTATGCCAAACTGATAGCTCGATACAGATACACCACCATTATAAGTGGCTGTATTATCAGCATTTCCACTTCCATTAGTCGCATTAGCTCCAAACTCTGGGTCAAGACCTGTATAGTTAGTGAAAATAAAAGGATTAATAGCTGTGACGTACAGTCTCATCTTGGATATATGGCAATTCTTAAGCCATTTTAAAGGCATATTATATCCTAAAGTCATATTTCCTACACGTACAAATGATGTTTTCTTGTAACACAGCAGACTGGTATTTCCACCATTGAAGCCCGGACGATAAAAGGTATTAGAAGGATTCTCCGGTGTCCAATAATCAACCTTCAATTGATTGATTTCACCCAAGTACTCATTCTGCAACTCTGTATGGAACTTACTCCATTTCATTTCTCCCTGACGGGTATATATAAACACAGAGAAGTCAAAATCCTTATAAGTGAATGTATTTGTAATGCTACCTGTCCAATCGGGGAACGGAGTTCCTAAAATTACACGGTCCTTATCCGGGGTTATCGTACCACTATTGTCCTGGTCTACCTCTTTTACAGCACCAGGCAGCCTGCCATATTTACTCGCTTCATCTTTCTCACTTGTTTGCCATATCCCATCCCAAGCATAGTCATAATGAACAAGGACAGGCTGACCGATAAATAGTTTCTGATCGGGATAGTCTTTGCTATCACCAAATATCTCTGTTATTTCATTCTTATTAGTAGCAAAACTTAGATTGGTAGTCCAAGAGAAATCTTTAGTTTGTATATTTACCGTATTCAAGCCTATTTCCAGTCCTTTATTTCTAGTAGCACCGACGTTAACCGCACCAACATTATCAAAACCGTTGGTTTGAGGAATCTTTTGTGAAAGAATCAAATCGTATGTCTTTTTATTGTAGAGTTCAACATTACCAGCTAAACGCCCACCCCAAAGAGCAAAATCTAATCCTAAATTAATTTCCTTACTTTTTTCCCAACCAAGTTTATCATTCTTTATACGATTCAGATATTGTCCATTGGCATTAGTTCCATCAAAATCATATTGAGTGCTACTCGTTCCCAAAATAGTAGAATAATTATCGACAGCATTATTTCCCGATTCTCCATAGCTAAGACGTAATTTCAAATTATTGATTACGCTATTATCTTTCAGAAAACCTTCTTCTGTGACACGCCATGCTATGGCAGCCGATGGGAAAAATCCCCATTTATGTCCTTGTGCTAATTTTGAAGAACCATCTGCACGTCCAGTCACAGTGAAAAGATATTTATCCTTGTATGAATAGTTGAAACGCCCCATAAAGGATACAAGTCGATCTCTGCCTTCCCATGATTCACGGGCTACCTCAGTACCTGCCGACTTTATATTATGCCATTTCGAGTTGAAAGGAAGATCCTTAACAGAAATATACGAATGTTCCCATTGTGCCTCATAAGTACTTGTACCAAGCATTACGTCGATAGAGTGATCTTTATGAATCGTTCTGGCAAAATTCACCGTATTGTCCCATGTGTAAGAATAACCATTGTTATTCGTCAAATCGGCCTTAGGCAAAGCTGTTCCTTTATTCGATTTAGTAAATGTATCGGCAGCATAGCCAAACCGATCAAAATAGGCGTACGGGGAGAACGTACTTCGCACAGTTAAACCATCCATTATCTTATAATTTATGAAAAAATTGGCATATCCATTTAACTGACGGCTATTCTGAACCTCATTCTCGGCATCATAAAGTGGATTGGTAAAACGCTCTGGACGATAATCCTGAACATAGAATTGGCGATTACCATCTACATCATTCGGTGATGCAATAGGACGTAAACGAAAAGCTGAGCGAAGAGCTTCACGTGAACCATTGTCAATATTCCCATAACGCGCATTGACCGACAGTCCCAAAGTGAAATTACCAACCTTGCCTTCAATACCCAGTTTAAGAGTGAAACGTTCCATTTGTTCACCTTCAATACTACCAGTCTGATTTACATAACCTACTGACATAATATGTTTTTCTTTCTCACTTCCACCAGTAAGACTCACAGAATGAGAGGTTTGAAATCCATTCTGCAAAGTATAATCCAACCAGTCAGTAAAATTACCATTATCTGCATTCTCCTTTTCACGACCTACAAAAGGATTATGGTTAGAACCTCCATTGATTGCTTCTTTCGCATAAGCAACATATTCCGGACCATTAAACATTTCAGGCAAATTCGTTGGAGTAGTAAAACCCACCATACCATCGTAAGTTACAACCGTTTTTCCGCTTTGTCCACTCTTTGTCGTCACAATGATTACCCCGTTCGAGCCACGGGAACCATAAATCGCTGTGGCTGAGACATCTTTCAATATATCTATCCGTTCAATATCTACAGGATTAATCGCATTAATATCCCCCCCAATAACTCCGTCAATAACACATAAAGGAGAAGATGATTTATTGATAGAGTTCATACCACGAATTTCAATATTATAGCCAGTGCCCAATTTTCCATTGTTCTGAGTGACATTAACACCTGCAGTTTGGCCTCTTAACGCTCCTAAAGTGGAGTTCTGGCCAGTAGATTTCAATGTTGCATTAGATATCGATTTCACAGAACCGGTTAAATCCTTCTTTTTCATTGTCCCATAACCAACCACTACTACTTCATCCAAAAGCTCAGAATCCTCAACCATAACAATCTGAAGGCTCTCTTTACCATTCACTTTGACACGTTGAGTAGCATAGCCTATTGAACTGATATTTAGCTCATCTCCAGGCTTTACTTGCAGTGTAAAATTACCATCAAAATCCGTTATAACCCCAGTAGTAGAACCCACTACCAAAATAGTGGCGCCAATTAAAGGTTCTCCTTTTTCATCTATCACCTTTCCCGTTATGTTTTTTTGGGCATAGATAGGGACAAAACCTATCATTAGTAATAGAAAAACGGCTAATTTCTGAGTTAGCCCTCTCTCGAAATGTGTTTTAAACATAATAGTACAAATTAAAAGATTAAAAATATATTCATATCACAAAATTGTCTATCAAAGTTATTTCCTTATTTTTATCATCGGAACTATTTTATTAACTCACCTTTCTTTTGTAATCTCTCAATGATTTCCATATATACTAGAGTTTACCTTGTACCATCTTCTCATCTTTTTCAGGAGCCAAAATCCGGCAAGGCGAATTTGTGGTAATTTTTACAAACAACAATAAAACTGTAAGTAACAATAAAATTTTTGTTCTCATAATACAGATATTAATAAGACTCCTTAATTATTATACGATACAAATATAAAGTATCTCTTTTATTTTGTTATTATCCAAACACGATATATCATAGGACATTATCGATTCGCAGTCAACAGATGGAATTATCCAAGCGAAAAACGATAACAAATAAGATTTTATCGACTTTTAATTGTACATTTACTACTTATTATTATATTTGTAGCAGCTTATTCTAGTCATATTAACACAAGTCTTATGCTACAATCCATTGATCAATTGCACCTATTAGTATTAAATGTAGGATTGGCCATTCATAATGCCGATTGGAACTGGAAAAACGTAAATAGCCCGTTTACAAGACTCTATTACATTAATGAAGGAATCGCTAAATTAAAAACTCCCTCCGGCATTCACGAATTAAAACCCAACCACCTCTATCTGATTCCATCTTTCATGCTGCATAGCTATATTTGTGATTCACATTTTAGTCATTACTACATGCATATATATGAAGATCATCAGTCTGAATCCAGTTTTCTGGAAGATTGGAACTTTCCTTTTGAAATTCCCGCCAGCAAACTGGATTTGGCATTATTCAAGAGGTTATGTGACATAAATCCAGCTATGGGCTTACCACAATCCGATCCAACGACCTATGACAACAGCCCCACATTAATTCAAAATATCATAAGAAATAAGCAACGGACTTTCTCTGTAAAAGTTGAGTCAAGAGGGATTGTTTACCAACTTGTATCCCGTTTTCTAAAAGAAGCAAAACCCAGAATTGAAACTAAAGATACTCGTATACAAAAAACGCTCTCGTTTATTCGGAAAAAACTCTATGAGCCCACTGATATTAATATATTATCTGAAATAACCAATCTTTCCAAAGACCATTTTATACGTTTATTCAAGAAAGAAGTGGGAACCACCCCATTGCAATACATCAATCAAAAAAAAATCGAAAAAGCTCAATTGATATTGATTACTGAAGATATGCCAGTCAAGAATATCGCTTATATGTTGGGATACGAAGATCACTCCTATTTCATCCGACTTTTTAAGAAAACCGTAGGAATAACCCCACTTGAATATAGACTAAAATTCAGTAAAGTATAAAGTAATCTTAGAGACAATCATGCGCTTAGAGGTTGGGTAAAATTCTATCCAAACCTCACCTACTCCATAGTTGTATCGTATAAAGGTATCCCTGCATGGAATAAGCAAGGAGTAGGTAAGGCTCAGATAAGGTGATGCGGATCATTTCTACTACTGAATCATAATATAACATCATTTAGTCATATATCTAAAGATATAATCGCTATATGACCATACATTTTTACCTCCAGGAATGCTCGCTTTACCCATTTTATTATTAGAAGCATCCACATCTACAGTTAATACTATACGAACAAACTCTCCTTTCTGATAGTTGAACGTTTCCCCATCATCATCATAAAGATCATATATACCCGGTGCGTTTCCATAATGACGAACTTCTAAAGGATATTGTTTGTTTTCTATCTGTCGGATAGGGGGAAACATCGGAACGATTCCTCCATCTTTCACATATACAGGAATTTTATCCAAGCCGGGACTTACACTGATAATTTCTCCTTCACCGGCAAATTCTCCGGTGTAGAAGTCATACCATTTTCCCTTAGGCAATATGACTTTACGTTCCTTCTCCCCCTCAAACAAAGGCGCTACCAATAAGGAGTTACCAACCATAAACTGATCTTTCACTTCTTTTTTAATAGCCAACGCATACGGATTATTCGTAGCGTCGAAAGATACCTGCAACATTTTCTCATCCATATTATACCCTTCTTCCAAATTCATGGCACGAACAGGCGGAGTCCCTTTAAAAGTATAATCAGCAAAGGCGGTATATAGATAGGGGATCAATTGCATCCTAAGCAGCGAAATAGCTTTCACACTCTCGGCCACCTCAGGAAAAGTCCAGGGTTTTGTTCCATCCGCCCATGCATTCAACATAGCCAGCGGAGAGAAGCAAACAGTTTGCATACGGCGCAGCCATTCTTCAGAAGTCCGTGAAGCGCGTACTTCGGGAGTCCAGAGTACTCCAATAAATGAACTATTAACTAATGCTGTGATAAAATCGTGATGATTGTAATAGTCGTTATAAATAACATAAGGAAAAGAAGTAGTTCCCGCATTGGCCGCGCGTACCAATCCATATGTACGCTTATTCTCATCCTTATACATCTGAGTAGTGACTTTCTGCATTAATGAACCATAAATTTGTCGCATCTGCTCAGCGGAAGTTCCTGAAGGGAAAGAGGCAACATCCGGCCATAGCCACGAATCATAACCGTCATTCTCATCCATCTTATAGCCACTTACCCCTAAATTCAATTGGTGTTTCTTAAAATGATCAATCAATATTCGTTGAGCTTCAGACATCATATAATCCGGAACAATGCCGCACCAAACAGTATGACTACTTGTATAGGGCTTAATTCTATCATATAATTCCCCTTTGGGAGAAATATATGGGTTCATCCAAAGGTTTGTTTGAATATTGCTCTCTTTCATTTTTTTGGTAAATGCCTGGGGATTTGGGAACCGAGTATTGTCCCACTCATATGTGCAAGGATAAGAAGCTGTCATCCAACCTGGTTCAAGTCCAACCACATTCAGCGGGAATCCTTTGTCTCTAAATTCCTGCACTTCCCGTTCTATTTCCGTATCAGTAAACAGGCTTGGTACCCTATGCCAGAATCCCAATCCCCATTTGGGAGGCAAACAACCTCCCCCATTATAAAGATTATAACGACGAACTACATCTAGCATCGTCTTACCGGAGAATACAATAACTTCAGCTCCTTCAGCTGGAATCAGAAACTCAAGGTTGTCTGAATAAGGTTGTGCAGTCCAGTCCTTATCAGTATTTCTATCTTTTGCAACCGGAGGATTAGAACTATCCTGACGGACACTTGTTCCTACCCAAACATCAATATAACGGGCAGAATTAATCAATGCACCGTATCCTTTGCTGGAGACAAAAAAGGGAATAGGAGCATGCGTACGGCCATTATCACTTCCTCCATAATGATCGACATGCAGGCGCATAACTCTGCCTCGTTGTTCTACCGTTTTGAAATTCAGACCAAGACCAAATATTTTTTCATCTTTGTCAAGTGGAAAACGTATATAGGTCTTACCATCCACAACTTCCGTTTTAACATCTTTAGGATCAATGGCAAGTGGAGCGTCTCCTATTTCTTCAATGGCTTTCCATTGAGGAGTAATATCCAGTTCACTCAGGAGAGTAACCTTCTCCTGTTTGCCAACGGAAATTTTCCATATCCCTTGTCCTTCTTTTTTCCATTCTAAATTAACATTATCTTTCTGCACACAAGCAAACGCGGCAAGTACCATAAACAGTCCGCAAACATATATTACAATCTTTCTCATTATAAGCGAATTATTTTTGTTATTAATTGCATTCTATCTTAAACACTACAGCATTATTCCCTTGTACAATAGGAACTTTCACCTGCAATCCTTCCTTAGTCAGTTCCCAAGGAACGAGTTGATTGGAGCCTATAACCGAAACATTTTCTATTTTCAACGCCTTGATCTTTCTTTTAAAGCTTTTGAACGTCATGGTTTTACCAGCTTCGGGAACCCCTAAAGTAATCGCATAAACAGTCTTTCCCTTTGTAGTATACCGCACATCATCTGCCGTGTATTTTAGCTTCATAAACTCTTTATGATTTTCAAAGTCTCCCACCGGTTGACTGGTAGGGCCTTCGCCAAACACATACCAAGGTCGGGTTCCATAAATAGCTTCTCCATTTATCTTTAGCCAGTCTCCAATATTCAATAAGATGGATTGCTGCTCTTGTGGAATGATACCATCAGAGCGGGGAGACACATTTAACATAAGAACGCCATTCTTACTGACCACATCAATCAACACATTTATCAGGTCTTCGCTTTTTCGCAACTCCATATCTTCGGTAAAACACCAGCTATCTGTACTTATTGTCTCTTCAGTGGTCCACAAACGTGATTCTATCTCTTGTTTTCTGGATTTCTCCAGAATCTCCATACTAACATTCAAAGGTAAGTCTTCCTGCTTGCGAAAGATAGCTACCTCCTTGTTCTTCTTTTTAGCATCCTCTAAAAAATACTGAGTAAATTTATAGAGATATTCTTCAGGAATAAGGTTAAGCCAAGAATCAAAATAGATAATATCCGGGCTATAATTATCAATAACCTCCTTCAATTCTCCCAACCAAATAGGCTCGTAGAACTCCTCGGGGGTTACGTTCCCATAAAGTAAACGAAGCATCGGATTGTTAGATGAAGTAGGCATCTCTTCTGAATAAGGGAAATGACTATCGTATAGATCCCAGAATTCAGGACGATCAGGCCTTTCCGTGTTTTTATAACGTTGTAACAAACGGGCATGATGGAAGGTGGTCATCACTTTCATTCCATGTTTTTTTAACTCTCGGCTGTATTCTCCCAGAACATCTCGTTTAGGTCCCATTAACGCGACATTCCAAGGGGTAATTTTACTGTCCCACATAGCAACCCCGTCGTGATGTTCAGCTACTTGGCCACCAAACTTTGCACCGGCGCGCTGAAATAAATCAACCCATTCTTTAGCATTAAAGTGCTCCGCTCTAAAAAGAGGAACCAATTTATCATATCCGAACTCTCTAGGATCCCCATAATGTTCTTTATGATATTGATACTCTTTACGACTCTCCATAAACATATGCCGGGAATACCACTCATACGAGTAAGCTGGCACAGAATATACACCCCAATGCAGATATATACCAAACTTAGCATCTTTCAACCAATCCGGTTCCCGATTATAAGCATTCTCTTTAGATAGAGATTTCCAATTCTTCTTATATGACTCACTCTGTGCACTTGCTTGAAAAGACAGCGTACAAAGCAACAGTATTAGTGAATAAACAGTACTCTTGGTTTCCATATAAATCTTTTAATAAATGAACTCTAATAAGGTGATATAGAAAATGAATAATCTCCTGAACCAATTTCATAAATACTCCGTCCATTTTCTACTCTTATAAATTGAATATCAGCCTTCTCTTTTATTGGTTTCCCGCTTTCTTGGATGAGTTCAACATCTACTCCTGGCAAGTATACCCATGCAGTGGTATTAACAGGAACGGTAACCTTATAAACAAACGAAGTATCTTTAATTTCCCACTTGCTTTTAATTTCTCCATAAGGGGATTTGAATGAAACATCTGCCCAATAGATATTCCCTACCATCTCTGGGTGTAGTATAAACTTCTTAAAAGCAACACTCTCTTTGTCCGCCCTTACACCACCAATACCGCTATAAAACCATTCCATCAAATGCCCCAGCATGCAATGATTATGCGAAGCTGTTTGTAAGGCCGCCCAAGATTCGGTAAGCGAAGTAGCCCCTTGTTTCAGTTGGTAACCATAACCAGGCTTATCCGATTGGCTATTCATATCATATATTACATCGGACGCACCTTCCATTTCCAGTACGCGTAATAGATACCTGAATCCAATATCTCCTGCCGTAATACTATTATCTCGATTATGGATATCTGCAATAATTTGTTTCAAACAGCTTTCACGATCTTCGCCGTTCACTAAATTCATATAAAGAGCAATAGCATTCGCCGTCTGGCTTCCCCGATCATAATATCCCTTTTCCACATTAAAAAACTTTGCGTTGAAGGCAATCTTCACCTTGGTTGCCAGTTCCGTGTATTTGTGATATTCGAGTTCTTTATTCAAGAGCTTAGATGTTTCGGCAAGAATATTTAAATTATAATAATATAAAGCGGTAGGTGTTAGTCCTCTCGTTGTAAGCTGGCTGTAACCGGGATGATTGGGTCCCAAATCATACCAATCACCTAAACCATGATACAGTATATGATACTTACAACGGGACGTTAAGTAATCTACATAAGAAACCATCAAATGATAATTTTCCTCTAGCACAGATAGATCACCATACCATCGGTATAAAAACCAAGGTAATATAACCCCAGCACTTCCCCATTCGGGCGAATCCCTAAAGTCATGAGGAAAGCTTGCATATTCCGGTGCCGTATTAGGTATTAGTCCATTCTCTAATTGAGAATCCTTCATGTCATTTACGATTTTAGTATACATCTGCTTTATATCATAACAATAAGCAATAGAGCTGCTCATTAAATGAGCCACTTCTAGCCACCCTAGCTTCTCGCGATGCGGACAATCGGTCAATACATGTGACATATTACTTTTGACTGACCAATCAATCAATGAGTAGATATTGTTAAATACCGAAGAAGAACAGGCAAACTGTCCTACCTCTTCAGAGGTGTTGGAAACGTGCAGCAGGCTTAAATCTTCAATAACCGGAAGCCCTTGAGGATTTTTAACCCCTATCGGAACTGCCCCCTCAACCTGCACATACCTGAATCCATAATACGAGAAAGAAGGACTCCAATTTTCCGTGCCATTGCCTGACAAGGTATATGAAAACCAATAAGGAGTTCCGCTATTATTCTGATTGGCAAGCCCATCTTTTGTCAGATACTCTGCTGGCTTCATCACTACTTTTGCTCCAAATTTACCTTTAACTTTCAAAGCTATTATGGCAGAAGCATTCTGTCCAAAGTCATAAATATAAATGCCTGGATGAGTTTCTCGGACACTGATACTTCTTAATTGTTTCTTAACTTTCAGAGGCATCGAGATTTGAGAAGACAAGTTACCCACAGCAAGAATTTCGGTTGCATTTATCCATGAAATATCATTAAAATCTGACGTATCCCACCCCCTTTGTTCCAGAGTGGCATCATAATCCTCGCCCCCATATATACTTGAGAAAGTTATCGGGCTTTGAGTAACTTTCCAGCTATGGTCACTATTAATGTCATTGGTTGTACCATCTGCATAAGTGATATGTACTTTGCAAATCATCTTTGGAAAAGAAAAAGTCGAAATAAGTTTTCTATATCGGGTTGAATCACGGGGAACATGCAAAAATCCATTCCCCAATCTTACACCTAACACATTTTCTCCGCTGAGTAGTTGGTCAGTCACATCAAATGTTACGTACAAAGAAGATTTATCGTACTTACTCCAACCTGGATCTAGAAAATGGTCACCAACCTTTTTGCCATTGAGACTCAATTCGAAATGTCCCAACCCGGAGATGAAAACCGTAGCCGATTGTATTTTTTTAGTTTCGACCTGAAACGGTTTGCGGAATTGAGGCATCCGAGCTTCCTTTTCCAGATAGTCCACTTTATTACCAGCTAACTGAAATCCAGGATACACCACATCTTTTGGAGATACACTCTCCATAGCAATCCAACGGGCAGGAGCCCAGTCTTCCTGCTTCATCAATCCCATCTGAAAACTTTTTATTTCCGACCATTTCGACTGGACTCCTTGGTTATCCCATACTTGTACTTTCCAATAATAACGTGCAGTCGACAGCAGCTTTTTTCCTCCAAACAATATATTTATCGATATTTCTGAGTTACACCTCCCAGAATCCCAAATATTACCGATGTCCTTCTTCAAAAGGTCTTCATTGTCCGAAACCAATATCCGGTAACCAACCTGAGTTAGATTTCTAGCATCTCCTAAAAGCTTCCATGAGAAAGTAGGTTTCAACGTTTGCACCCCCATTGGACATTCCTGGTTCTCACATCGTATATCAATTATCTCTATCTTTTTCGCCTGCAAAGAGCCGGCAAATAAGAATAGAGTTATCCAACCAAATACTTTCAAAATATTCATAATCGTATTCTTTAATGATTTATTGATTGAAACATATAATTCCCACCTCTGACCAAAAACTTGATATGCGTTTGCGAATCATCCTCATAAGCCAACGCTACCCGGTTAATTCTATATGCACCTTGTTTCCATATCAATGTACCATTTACTCTAATTTCTTTAGTATTATTAATAGGAACGCCCACTACAGTAGGTATATCAGCAGGAGTTTTTACATCGATCGTAATCCCTTTCTCTTCTTGAACAAACGAGCTTTTAATCATTCCTTTTACAGATGCAACCTCAGCCTTGGCCTGTCGTATATTTCCCGGTTGAGGTACAATGGCAATCTGTTCATATCCTGGTTTTAGCGGGGCTATACCACACAGATATTGCGATAAAATGGTTAAACCTCCTCCTGTCCATGCATGATTTACGGTACCGGCAGCATATCCTTCGATTCCTATATTCCAATGTTCAAAGAGAGTAGAGAAATAAGGATCTTCCACCATATACTTCATTCGTTCTTTATGCCTGGCCAATGCCTCAACTTCGTATCCCATCATCATCATGGCTTCAAAAACATACTTCTCCATATAAGGACTTGAGTGTTTTTCAGTCTTGAAGATGTTCAATAATGCCTCATACTTATCTTTATCGGCAAGTCCTGCAACAACGGCCAATGCTTGTACCCTATCATCTGTTTTGCCCTTATATGAAGAGTCACGATAAGCTATACCCGTCCAGTAATGTGTATTAAACGCATTCTTAAAAGAAGTCATCCGGCGAATATAGCTGTCCGCATCATTTGTGTATCCCAATTCCAATGCCATCTGATACATACCTTTCAATGCTAAATAATACCAGACATTAATCAGAAGAAACATGTCTCGTTCACTTCCCCAGTCGCCCCATACCCATCCAACATTCCGAAAAGACACAACACCCGTTTCATTCTCTTTCCACAGTTCCATATATCTCTTAATTGCTGGATACAAATGATGCAGGGTTACTTTATCCCCGGTATGTAAGTAATAGTTCCAAGCGCCATAATAACCCACAGAGGCCAATGTCTGCCCAGGAAGTTCCAGGCGCCAGTTACCGGCAGGGACCGGAGCAAATATACTACCATCATCTTGTTGCCAGTCAATGATTTCACAAAGCCATTTCTTAGTTAGTGCATGACTGGAAGGAGAAAGAGCATAAAAAGATTCGCCCGATTCATTCACTGCATCGCCTGTCCATTGGGCACGTTCTCGTTCGGGGCAATCCATATAGGTATCACGCATTGTAACATACAACGTACGTAATGATTTCCGCCAAAGTTGATTCAAGAAGGCATCTGAAGAATAGAAGCTTCCGGCAAGATCACAATCATATCCTGTTTCCCGATATTTCACATCCAACACTTCCACTTCTTCAGGAATGAAATAATACATCCGGTGCCCATTCATCCATCCTAAACTCTCATACTCCTGTATACCTGCCTTCGTTATGTATTCCGCCCGAAGATTTTCGGTAGCTCCATTATAATAATAGTAATTATCTGTCCCCATTACTATCCTGCAACCTTCTGGTGATTTTATTTTAATATAAGGTGTAAACTGGGCATTATAAGGTAGCACACATATCAGAGTATCCTTACTTTTATATGACTTCACATAATTTTTCAGGCCGAAATCTTTCCATAAAGGGATAGGCCTTTTAACTAATTTATTCCAAGGTGCACCTCCAGCCTTCTGTAGCTTTGAAGCCCCTGGAAAGGAGGATTTAAAAGACTGAGTGACCCATCCCTCCATTTCCTTACGAGCATCGTAAAGAATACTAGATTCGGACAAACGGAAATTAGGCTTTGGCCCAGAACACGTTGAATAAGCCTCGTTAATACAACATGTCCAGCTATTATCACTTATGATCTCGATACCTGAAGTTTGGCAATCAAATAGAAACCCCGCCTTCCCACTGCTATTATGTGAGAATCCTTGTTTACCGAAATACCAGACTAAAGCGGCAATTGTATTCGAACCTGCTTTTAGATAAGGAGCAATATCTACTTCATCATAATAGGTATCTTCCGGATTAGGTCCCCGCTTTAAACCGCCTTCAAATACCACCAGATTATCGTTTATCCAAAGCCAATATTTACTATCAGCCGCAATGCGAGCTATAGCCTCATCGGGAACCTGCACTATATGAATGGTTTTGCGATAACTCAACCAAGTGTTAGGTTCACTTTGACAAGCATCCGTACTAATCCAATAGGCTTTCCAGTCATAGCCAAATGATGAAAGGCTGACCAAGCACAGGAGTAAAGTTACGATAAATTTCATTCACACTCTATCTTAAAGCTGATGGCTTTGTCACCTTCCATTATTGGCGTTTCAACTTGCAAACCTTCAGGAGTTTCTTTCCACTTAATAACTTGATTACTTCCCAGCACTCTCACATTCTTTACTTTCACAGAGGAAGGTACAGATGCCCCGGCAAATCCTTTTAGTAACAATGAAGTCCCAGCTTTGGGCATTCCCAAAGTTATCGCATAAACTATATTTTCCTTTGTAGTATAGCGAATATCATTCGAGGAATATTTTACTTTCAAGAATTCTTTGTGATTCTTGAAATCTCCTTCCGGCTGAGTTGTGGGGCCTTCTCCATACATATACCAAGGTCTCGTATTGTAAATGGCTTCTCCATTCACTTTCAGCCACTCTCCTATCGAAAGTAGTATATCTTTCTGTTCCACTGGGATTGTACCATCAGCACGCGGGGAAACATTCAGCAACAATACACCATTTTTACTTACTATATCCACTAAGACATCTATTAAATCTTTAGATGTCTTTAGTTCCATATTCTCTGTGTAACTCCAACTATCCGTACTGATAGTTTCGTCAGTCATCCATAACCGTGGTTCTATGTTTTGCTTCCTCGATTTTTCAAGATTCTCAATACTTACATTCAGTGGCAAATCACCTTGCTTACGGCAGATAGTTACCTCCTTGCCTTTTTTCTTTGCCTCTTTGATATAATATTCGGCAAATTTATATAAATATTCCTCCGGTATCATATCCAACCACGCATCAAACCAAATTACATCTGGACTATACTTGTCTATCACTTCTTTTAAAGCTCCAAACCATATTGGCTCGTAGAACTCCTCAGGCGTTACATTACCATAAAGTAAACGTAACATCGGGTTATTCGAAGAAGTAGGCATGTTTTCCAAATACGGGAAGTGACTATCCCACATATCCCAAAAATCAGGAGTTTTCGTACGATTGACATCATTCTTATAACGTTGAAGTAAACGAGCATGATGGAATGTTGTTATCAACTTCATTCCATGTTTCTTTATCTCTTGCTGAATCTCGCCAACAATATCTTTTTGGGGACCCATCAATACTGAATTCCAAGGAGTAGTTTGCGTATCCCACATAGCGAAACCGTCATGATGCTCTGCCACCGGTCCTGCAAATTTAGCACCTGCCAACTGGAATAAATCGACCCACTCTTTTGCATTAAACTTTTCAGCTTTAAACAATGGCACCAGAGCTTCATATCCTACTTTCTTCGGATCACCATAATGTTCTTTATGATATTTGTATTCCTTCCGATTCTCCATAAACATCAGCCTTGGATACCATTCATACGAATATGCCGGAACAGAATAAACACCCCAATGGAAATAGATACCAAACTTGGCATCTTTCAACCACTCGGGCTCTGAATTATACTGAGATTCATTGGATATCTTAGTCCAATCCATCTTATAGTTTTCAAACTGAGCTACCATTTCCAAAGGAAACAGAAATAAGCACAAAATAAATAATGCGTTTTTCATCAAACTATTCTTTTAAAGTTACAATTATTTAAAGCATACACCCAATTATATATGAATACAAAAGTACGAAAAGTCTCATTATACAGAAAGTACGAATCAGACGAAAGATAGCACAAAACAGGCATTGTTAACAAATCCTTATTACCGGTATATTTAATAGGAATGCCAATTTTTCAATCTTATCCGCAATGTGTCCTATTCCTATTGCACAATGATGAGAAGGCCCTTCCTTACTCCATTTATTCATAAATTCCTTTGCACCAATCGAAAAATGATAACGACTATTGGTATTACCAATTTCCAGAACAGGACCAGAAACCGATTCTCCTTGAGCCACAAGAAAGAAAATTCCATTTTTATTCTCGCATACTGCCAATAAAGTCACCGCACCGTGTCTTACACTCATTTGAATAGAAAGACCTTTACCTGGCTTACCGTGATATATAGCCAATGGCACAAGCTTAACTCTTTCTTGGGCTATTGCAAAATGAGCAGGTCCGTCGTGCCCTAACATAACAATATCGTCATTAAAATCCATAGCATAAAACTCTGAAAAGGAACCACCTACTCCAAACTCCGACATGATTTTCATGGCCTGTACATTTTTTACTTCACATTCACCGGCAATAGGGATACCTTTTCCGGTAAGTAATGTATGTCCTGCTATTACAGAAGTCACAATGTCTTCATAACTTTTATCATCACTCCCTTCAAAGTAATAGGCCATTGAGCCAAGCCTATGATTTGCAATAAGTTTATCTAAGGCAACCGATGTTTTGGCAGCACGTACCACTTCTGCTTCTTCACATTCGGAAGTTATCTCAAAACATCTATTAAATTCATCTATTTTAGCCACCAATTCTTCCGTACTGACAGTATCTCTATACTTCTTAACCTCACACATCTCTACAATCTCTATATGTGTACCAAAGACTGAGGATTGCTGAGTCAAGTCGGTATATACATCGAGCATTCCACAATAGTAATGTCCAAGTACACCAAGCCTATTATTTTTCATCACAGATCGTACACGTGCAGCTTCTATCCATCCGTCTATCTCATTCCATGAATCGACATCCTCTAAATATCCTGTTACAAAATCGTACCTTAAATTGGCGCGATTAAAAACATTGCCTATTTCGGGAACCAAACAAGCCTGACAATGAGCTAACCAAAATCCTGTCATGCCACCTCGGTCTTTCATCGAATTGATATAGTTATAATCAATAGCCGGAACAGGTTGAAGATTTAAAACGATTATAGGGCAATTTAATCTTTGTGCTATCGGAAGCACTGTAGATGAAAGAGAATATGTAGCAACATATAGAAATATTAGATCGACTTCTTCTCTCATAAAAGAGGATGCAGCCGATAATGCCTTTTCCGGACTATCAACCATTCCCTCATCAACAACCGTAATATTGTGTTGCTTCTTTATTCGCTCTCTTATTCTGCCTTGATATATGTTCAAGACATCCAATAATCCATCAAACTGCCCCCAATAGGTATCAAGACCAGTGCCGAAAAGACCTATTTTTAATTGACTCTGCATATACTATTTTTTTTTCGCATACAAAAATAGGCCATCACCATAAAGCAACATATTACTTTTTGCTATATAGATATTACTTTTTCAACACATGTCGAATATGTCCTATTATTTATCTGATATGCTATTAACAAATAAATCTTAAATATTTATATTTGCCTATATTATAATAAACTAAATATTACCCCCCTATGAGCGGAACTTCAAATGTAAAATATCTCTCCTCCAGCGAGCAGGATACTCGATGGGGATTAACGGTCAACACAGTAGGTCATCAGCTAATTAAGCCAAATTCTGTCTACCCATCAGCCAGTCATCCGTTTCATTATCTTTTCTCTCCGGAGAAAGGAAGAATACTCAATGAGTACCAACTGATTTATATTCTCGACGGAAAAGGAACATTCGTATCTATGAATAAGAAGAAAATGCAGATACATAGCGGCCACATGATTTTACTTTTTCCCGGCGAATGGCATAGCTACAAACCCGATAAAGAAACAGGATGGTACGAATATTGGATTGGCTTCAATGGACAGGACATAGAGAAGTTAGTTGAAGTAGATTTCTTCCGAAAAGACAATCCTATCTTCAACATCGGATTAAATGAGAATGTAATTCAATTATACAAACAGGCAGCCAACGTGGCACAAGAACAGACTACAGGATTCCAGCAAATACTTGCGGGAATAGTCCATCTTCTACTTGGCTATACCTATTCAGAGCATAAACAGAATTCATTTATAAATATGAATGTGCTTGATCAGATAAATACAGCTAAACATCTTATCGCTGAAAATTATAAAACAGAAATTACACCGAAAGATATAGCCACTAAAATTAACATGAGCTATTCCTGTTTCCGAAAGGTTTTCAAACAATATACCGGATTTTCCCCATCCAGATACAAAGAAGAACTACGGTTACAGACAAGTAAGGAATTGCTGGCAAATACCACCATGACCAGTCAGGAGATTGCTTTCGAAGTAGGTTTTGACACACCTTATTATTTCTGTATTCTTTTCAAGAAACGAACTGGTTATTCGCCTTTGGAATATAGAAACTTAGCACAGGGGAAACACATTTCCAACGATTTAAGACACAATTAGCCACTTTCACTACATCTGCAGTCTTTATCTCCGAAAAAACAAAATTAAGACGCAGTGAAAGCAGCTTGCCTATAAAAACGCAACAGAATGTACTACAACAAACAAAAACACTTGGTAAATGTATAAAATATTACTCATTCCCAATCCCCATCCACCAAAAGGTTCATCATTAGACAACACAACCTCCTTGAATTTCTTTTTATCCAACTTATATTCTTCAAGAGGGATTAGTGTAGTAAACAGAGTATCTGTTACATTAGAGAAGTTTCTTCTGAAAATAGTTATTTCTATATTCACTCTTTATCCATCTCATAAACAATACATTAAATTGATTTGAGTAGTAAATGAGTAGTCCCCGATTTGTTAAAAATCAGGGATATGTATTGGTGGTGAATATCTTTTTTGCAGTTCGCACATCGAAATTTCTACATTTGCGATGAAGTTTAATTCGAGCACTGCGCAGAGCTAAGAAGAAAACAAAAAGAGTTATCCACCTAAAAAAATTTAATGCGATGAAGAGTAAAACACATCTTCTGAAAAAAGCCTTATGGCTAAAGAATCTATTCTTGACGGCGTGCCTCATATTGGTAGCAATGCCCGTACTCTCCCAGACAAGAACAGTAACAGGTACCGTAACCGACACATCGGGTGACGCACTGATTGGTGTATCCATCCTCGTGCAAGGTACCAGCAACGGTGTAGTTACCGATTTAGACGGTAAATATACATTAACGAACGTTCCGGAAAACGGAACACTCACTTTTAGTTATATAGGTATGTTACCGCAAGATATAAAAGTGAACGGACGTTCGGCTATCAATGTGACATTGAAAGAGGATTCACAGCAGTTGGAAGAAATTATCGTAATCGGTTATGGTGCTGCAAAGGCCAAAGACCTGACGGCTCCCATTACCGTAGTTAAAGGTGAGGCCCTGACTGCCGTACCTTCTACTACTCCTATGGCAGCCCTCCAAGGAAAAGTTCCCGGTGTCAATATCGTAAATAATGGTGCTCCAGGTGAAGGCCCTACCGTACAGATCCGTGGTATCGGTTCATTCTCCAACAGTAAGCCGTTGTTCGTTGTAGATGGTATGTTCTACGACAACATCAACTTCCTGAACAACGCGGATATTCAGGAAATGTCTATCCTGAAAGATGCTTCGGCTGCCGCTATCTATGGTGTACGCGCTGCAAACGGTGTAGTTCTCATCACTACCAAAAAAGGTTCGCGTAACCAGAAAGCAAAGATCACTTATGACGGTTATGTAGGTATCCAGAAAGCATCCAATGTGCTCGAACTCTGTAATGCACACGAATATGCAACTATGCTTCTCGAAGGTAACTTCGACTCCTATAAGACTCACTTCACACAATCCATCGACAAATACGGCGGTAGTTATGATGACCCCGACTTCCATAATTGGACTTTTGGAGCAGACAACGACTGGTACGACCAGCTTCTGCGCACTGCCGCTATCACAAACCACAGTTTAAACATTAACGGTGGTTCCGAAAAAGCGGTGTATGCTGTCGGCGTAAGCTATTTGTATCAAGATGGTATTATGGATGTTGACAACAACTACAAACGTATGAACTTCCGTGGTTCTGTCGATTATGATGCTACGAACTGGCTGAAAGTCGGTTTCAACGGTGTGTTTAGTAACTCCACACAACAAGTGCCTAACAATCAGGCATGGCAGAAAGCATTCAACTGTCCTCCCATCGTAGCTCTTTATGATGACAAGTACAATGAAAAGTCTTTCCCTGACAAATTTGGTTCTCCGGATGCAATCGGTTATACATCAAACTTCTATAATCCTGTCGCAACTGCCAAGTATTTCGATTCAAGCAAAGAAAACTATCAGGTATTGAGCAACTTCTACGCTCAGATTGATTTTATTCCCAGCAAATTGAATTTCAAGACGAACTATTCTTATAGTTTCCTCTCTACCCAAGGTCGTGAGTTTACTCCGAAATACTACGTAAGCAGCTGGCAACAATCAGCCACCACTCAGCTTACAAAGAACGAAAACAAGTATTACAACTATATCTGGGATAATACCCTGACTTATAATGACCAATGGGGCAAACACAGATTCGGCGCCATGGCAGGTTACTCCATGCGTCAGGAACAATGGCGTATGTTCGAAGGTAAAGCAAGCAACGTTCCCGATGGAGCTGACGAATACTGGTACATCAAGAACGGTGACGCAGCAGGTGCTACCGTAAAAGACGACGGCTACTGCTACAGAGGTGTTTCTTACTTCGCCCGTCTGAACTACAACTATGATGACAAATATCTGTTGATGTTCACAATGCGTGCCGATGGTTCCAGCAAATATCAGGAACATTGGGGTTACTTCCCTTCAGTAGGTGCAGCCTGGGTTCTGTCCGAAGAATCATTCTTGAAAGATCAGAAATGGATTGACTTCCTGAAACTACGTGCAAGCTGGGGTAAGCTGGGTAACGACCAAGTAGCAGCAAGCGACGGTTTTGCTTCTATCGCGACCGGTAACGCTGCCTCCGGTGTATTTGGTAATTCTACCATTGCAGGTTATCAGAACAGTACATACTTCAGTTGGTTGAAGTGGGAAGTTGTTGAAGAATGGAATGCAGGTATAAACTTTATTACCCTCAACAACCGTCTGAATATCGACGTTGACTATTATCACCGTATGACTAATAACGCTGTGATCGCTCCGCTACTCCCATTCAGCACCACCACCCTTGCCGGAAACTATGGTAAGATTCTCAACTCCGGTATCGATGTAAGTGCCAACTGGAACGATAAAATCGGTAGAGACTTCTCATACAATATCGGTGTAAACATTTCTACTTTGAGAAACCGCGTGAAAGACCTGAACGGTAACAGTATCATCAGAGGCGGTAAGACCGTTAATATAGTAGGTAAAGAAATGAACTCATTCTACGGATTCAAAATGATAGGTGTTTATCAGACAGAGGCAGAAATTGCCGCTGATCCTATTGCAGTGGCCAACGATTGTGTACCGGGCGACTTAAAGTATGCCGACCTCGATGGAAACAATGTTCTTGACGGAAATGACCGTACTACATTAGGTTCTTATATTCCTAATTTTACTTACGGTATCAACCTCGGTCTTAACTACAAGAACCTCGACTTCCAGCTGACTACCTACGGACAGGCCGGTGCCCAGATGTTCAACCGTAAACGTGCGCTTCGTTATTCTTCACAGAATTA
>OJMN01000248.1_pt1 | contig 34632 bp, 63 predicted proteins | sample 1597261 | NCBI WGS metagenome assembly OJMN01 (sample SAMEA2452130, study PRJEB22498) | human gut metagenome | biome: human feces; feature: human gut; material: feces | place: Australia | collected 2012 | reverse complement strand
TACGCTTTACGTCGGTATTGACGTCAGTTCAAAATCCAACTATGTTTGCGCTTTGGATTTTTATAAAAATAAATACATAAACTCTTCTTTTGCTAACAATCAGCCTGGGGCTGAGGAATTAGCATTGAAGATACTTGAGTGTTTAAAAGAACACCCTGATATAACTACGATTGTTGCAGCTTTAGAATCAACTTCTGTTTACAGCATCCATATCGCTAATTATCTTTCTTCCTGTGAAGAATTGATGCGGTTCAAGCCTTACGTTTTCGTCCTGAACCCTAAATGTACTGCAAACTACAAGAAAAGCTATATAGGACTTGGTAAATCGGATCCTATCGATGCTTTTGTTATTGCAGACTATGCAAGAGCTGGAAACATTGAATCCGAGCCTTGGCGTGGCAGCCAGTTTCTGGCTTTGAAACGTCTCACACGGCATCGCCTTCACCTTGTTGAATGCATGACAAGAGAGAAAACTTATCTTGTTTCCAATCTTTATCTGAAATTCAGTGAATTGCAGATGCTTGAAGGAGACGATCAGCCTTTCTGCGATATATATGGTGCTACATCTTCCAGTGTATTAATGGAATACTTTTCCCCGGAAGAAATCTTAGATTCTTCCGAAGAAGATCTGATTGCATTCCTTGCAAAGAAAAGCCGCAACCGCATTAAAGACATAAGCAAGACCGCTGATTTATTAAAGAAAGCTGCCAGAGATTCTTATCGTCTGGACAAAGCTCTTTATGAGCCTTTAAATGTGTCTATTGCCAGTTCTTTCAACTGCATTGAAACCTTTAAAAGAGAAATCAAAGTCATTGACAATGCTATTGAAAAAGAAATAAAAGGATTGAACCCAAATGCTTTTATTATTCTTCAATCCATTGACGGCATCGGTCCTGTCTTTGCTGGTGGCATAATTGCTGAAATAGGCGATATAACCGCTTTTCATTCATCTGATGCTCTTGCCAAGTATGCCGGTCTCACATGGAAATCCAACCAGTCCGGTGATTTCGACGGAGAAGATACTCCTATGATAAAAGCTGGTAATCGTTATCTTCGATACTATCTTGGCGAAGCTGCCAACAGTATGAGAAAACACAACGTTGAGTACGGAACGTACTATCGGAAGAAGTACAATGAAGTTCCGAAACATCAACACAAAAGAGCACTCGCGCTGACTTCACGTAAATTCGTTCGTTTGGTTTATGGATTGCTGGCCAGAAACCAATTGTACTCCGGCGTATCGCTGGATACATCAATTAAAGATTCTAACTAGTCGAACTTATGTTTTGCTTGAATCATAGGTCTATTAAAGTTACCCTTTTTCTGAAAAACATATCGAAATCTTTTCAAAAATCATCTTGACATATCACCAGATTGCTCCAACACAATGCAACTATTCCATTGAAAGCACTTATCCAAGTGAGTGTTTTCCTCATATGTGCGATTTTTTAATCGCATTAGTGCCATTTTTTCTGGACTTCTTCACATACCAGTCAAAGACTGAGTCAGTTCACACAACCGTCTATTGCAACCCTATAAGATATTATACTTGGATAAATGGACCATGTAGGACTTGAACCTACGACCATCCGGATATGAGCCGGACGCTCTAACCAACTGAGCTAAAGGTCCATAAGTTAGCATTTCTCTGTGGACCTGGTGGCGCGTTACTGCTTACATTCTCTCAGAATAAACCGAGCGAGATACTTTTCTCTACGGATCCCTCACCTATACAAACCGAAATGCAAATGTCTAAGTATAGGCATACGCCTTATCTTAATGGTTGTAAAGCCATTACTTTAAATACTTGCACAAGCGCTCCCATAGCTGAAAGAGATTCGAACTCTAACTTGTGAGTGTCATCTGGTCGTTCCCATAACTTTTCAGCAGATTTGAACTGCATCACACCAGTGAACACTTGTGTAAATATTTAAAATACATGATTGTTTCATTGTGCTAATTGCAGAAGCAGGATTTGAACCTGTGACCTCTAGGTTATGAGCCTAGCGAGTTTCCACTTCTCCACCCCGCAATAAAACTTCCCTAAGGGAAGAATGTCGTTAGTGGGATTTGAACCCACACATCTGCATGATACCAGAACCTAAATCTGGCGCGTCTACCATTTCCGCCATAACGACAAAAAGAAAAACGAAAGGACCAAGCCGTTGCTAAAGTTTTCACTCATAGTTGTGTTCTAGCCTGGAGGTAGTTATTTCTCAGAACACTTGCAACTTTCAATAATAACTACCTGTCACAAAAATGGCTGCATAAGGATGGTAGCTGCCTACGACATGCTCTTGCCTGGCTTATGTGAGTGCCCATTAGTCACCTAGCACTGTGCTAAATACTCCTTCACTGCTACCAACTCCTCCAGCAGGGCTCGAACCTGCAACAACCTGATTAACAGTCAGGTGCTCTACCTTTGAGCTATAAAGGAAGAATGGCTAGTGCAAAACTTGGGGTAGGTCTACACTAACCAATCGTTGGTAAGTTTAACTTACCATATTTGAACTTACAATGGAGGACTGAATGATAATGAAACATTCAATCATTTTACACGCCTATCGCCTATGCTACATGCAGTTTATACCTTACTCACAGGTGCAAGATGTACTTTACTTGCCAATTCTTATGTAACACTAAGTTATAAGTATGTAATACTTGAGATGGGATTCGAACCCATGCATACGATTTGCATTAAGCCTCAGCCTCGCTGCTCTCCCACTGAGCTACTCAAGTAAAAACGCTAAATCATCAGATTTAACAATCTTTGATTTAACAATCTTTGATTTAACAATCTTTGATTTAACAAAATTATATAGAAAATGCAATAAGCAATTTCAGGTTCTGAATTTCCCAAAATCGCTTATTTATTATCTTCTATGTAATTACAAAATTATATAAATTTTGCTGCATATTTATACCGGTACTGAATTTCCTCTAAAATGACATTTTCTCAGGAGAATTTAAGTGACAATCTCCAATTTTTTAGAAATGCTTTTTGAAACCCATACCAAACATCAATTTCCCAATTGAAGCACTGTTCTGACAAAAAATCACAATTTTCCCTGCCAAAATCAGTAATCCCATCTTTGATAAAAGCTATCACATTATCAACCTCATACAGTTCATGAATTAATTTATTGCGAAGCACAACAAGCATGGAAATATTATTTGTACATGGTAAACATTTTGAAACTTCTCTATAAGAAGCTACTTTTCCTGGAGAATGCTTAAATGTCATTGTTACAATTGATACTTCATATAGGTATGTGATAAAAGAAATGAGTGCACTAATGCAAGTGCACTCATTTAAATCTTGTTGTATTTGTTTAAAAATACTATTCCATTTTGTAACCATTTCAAAAGTTACCGGTTTCCTAGTCGGCATCTTGCCAAGCCCCTTCTCGAAACATGCATGTATAAGGTGTTCTAAACAAACCATCCATCTCATGAATATCATGTTTTACCCAAATTGAAAGGTACATTGTAAAATCTTCATCCTCATAACATGCCCGTAACCGCTCCGTATCAAATGGTTTATCTGTTACAACTACAACATCTGGGCAAACTTCTCTAGTCTCAAAATTAGTAGGGTTTAGAGTCCAAAGTTCTTTAGCACCCTGCTTTGTCAACTCTTCAGCATAAATATCTCTGATATCCTGCTTTGTTACTTCTTTCTTACCATTCCAGAACATAAAATCACCTCCATCAAATTACATTATATCACACTATTATATACACCAATCTTGTTGTAATTACAATTCTGAATTTCTATAAAATTGCAAATAATAATCTAATTAAGCGTATCTCTAAAGTTATTCTCTTGCATACTGTAATAGTAATCTCTGCCAATGATTAAAAAATCAAGCAGTGGAATTTCTAAAACATTGCCAAGAATTTTTAATCTTATTGCAGTTTTAAAGTCAGCTCTCGAAGGTGATGTATCACCACTGGTATGATTATGCAATAATATTATTGAAGATGCACCTGTAAGTAGAGCACGAATAAAAATACCTCTCATTGAAACCAAGCAGAAATTAACAGAACCTCTTGATAATTCAAAAATACCAAGTGGATGCATAGCATTATCAAAAGTAAGTAAATAAGTAAACTCATCAGCCAATGTATCTGTATGAAAAAGATCACGCACTATTGTTGTAACCATGGATGGTGTATTAAAATTCGCATCCGGAATGTTAAAATTCTTAACTTTAAAAAGAGTTGGAATATCATCTTTAAGTTTAATGTCATAAAGTTGTAAAATCATTTAAGCCTCCATTTCTGCAAATAATGCAAAAATGAAGCTCGATTACTATGCATGCTCCTGTTCATATTTTAAATCTTGTCTTTGCTTTGCATATAACATTCTAGTCAAATCTTTATTCTGTGATTTCATATGGCAACCAATTAAATACTTGCTACTATTAATTGGTGTCCAGCGCACAATTGAAGCGTCGATAGTATACAGTTTAGGATCTGATTGCTTAGTTAAAGAATACCTAAACTGCAAATGAATTGGAGTATACCTTGCCAAAGATAAATCATTTGGTCCCATAAGACCTACACCAGATGGTGACAAATCTCTGACAAACACATCTTGTGGAACTTGAGAATCTCCAAATGTTGCTATACCAGCGCACCCAAGCCATACTCTAAATTCAGATCTTCTATTAAAAGTAGAAACATCATCGAAACTAAAAGCAACATGGCATGTTCCGAGATTAGGTAAATTCATTTTTACAATAGTAACATTAACCCATATGTATGGCTTGAAATCATATAGGATAGTTAAATTACAAGTTGCCGTACTATTTGCAAATATAATCACGTTTTCATCATCTCTAATTAAATGCATGGCGCAAAAAGATGGTGCACGTTTCCCATTGAAAGAGGACTGTAAAAAATCAATATCTTCTTGACACAATGGTACAATTTCAGACTGCAAGGTAACACTCGCAGTCTCATTTGAAGCTGTAATGGTTGCAATTGTGCTTTTCGCAATATCATTTAATAACATTCACTAAATTCTCCAAAATTACAAAAATAAGGTCAATAAACTGAAAATAAAAAGAGAACTGGTTTTCCAGCTCTCTTCAAAATTCGTGTAATGGTCTGCAGTAATGTGCACTACTGCAGACCGCTTAAGGAGTCTAGCTCCAACTAATTGCCCAAATGGGCGAGATGCAGTAAAAGCTGTAACACATTTACTGCATAAGGAATTGTTATACTAGGACACGACAATGCCCTGAATGATATACATAGATTTGACCCTATGCATACCATACAAAAATTAGGTGTTATGCAAACAGCAATCAATCACGAGTGATCGATTGTAAGAAGAATAACTACAAGTAATACAACCTTGTTTATCATGACAATTTTATATAATATCGTCACTTAGATATTTTTGGTTTTACATTTTTGCTTGTACGCTATGCTGACGCTGTATTAAAGATTTTTGAGGACCCCAATAACCCCAGCCGGTGTAAAACCTGTAAAATGTACAAACATAAGTATTAACAGTATTATGATCACAATTTTCAATATGGTATGTGTTACCTTCTTAAAAACAAAAATACCAGCCAAAATTAAAATGACATACTTAATATTAGCCACAATGAAGCCAATTAATAAATTCAGCATACTTTTCCTCCAAACAACATTTTTAAATTTTCATCGTATAATTTTATCAATTTGGTAAATTTATCAGATTTACCTGAAAGATAATTTCTAGTCATCTTTGCCCATTCTCTAAGCTGTGACATTTGATAATCATTTTTAGCATCATAAATGCTAAAATATCCATGAGCGTTATATAAGTCAAGCGCTGCGAAAAAATTTCTACACCACTGAATTTCATCAGTAGTCCATAGCATACCAATTCTGTTAAGTTTTAAGCTGTGCTGCAAAATCATCTTTCTTGTTATTTCTGGTTTTTCATTTGCATATCTAAGGTTGCTGCGCTGTCTTTTAATCCATGCACCAAGACGATACCCATCTTCACAAACAAACTTAGTTGGTACATTGAGATGCTGATGTAAATGCCAAAAAACCTCCGCATGCTCAAAACCAGTAAACCATGAATCTTCATACTTGTTAATTGGGATGCCAAGATTTAAAAACATTGTGCGTTGTGAATCCGTCAGCTTTCTTTGACTTGGGTTACGAAGACAGTTTCTAGCATAAGAGACCCAAGCACCAAGCCGAAATCCATCCTCACAACAGTATTCAAATGGCACATCATAATTGCCTGTAGACATTATGTACTCAGCAGCATGCTTACAACCATCCTCCCATGAACGTTCAGATTTAAGATGTAAGACACCTAATCTAGTCAGCTGAGCTATCTCTGAATCCGTTAATTGTCCTAATTTGTAAGCATGCCGTTTTCTCGAAATCCATTGTCCAAGATTATAACCATCATCTGCGACATACTTACAATTGCAAAGCAAATCACCATGAGCAGCAATATAATCTTCGCAATGCTTAACCCCTCTATCCCAATCGTCAATGCGTTTCATTAAATGCCTCCAATTATTTCTGTAAATGGTGTAATATATTTGTAGAACCCTTATCCCATATCATATTCAATTGATCTAGTAGTTGAATCTTATGAGCAGATAGTATACCTTTGCAATATTCTTCACGACGACGTTTCAGCCATTCTCCAAGTGGAAACCCACTCTTTGTCTGATAAGAATCAGAAACGCAAAGGTTATGACATAATGCAAAATACTTTTTCGCGGTATTATAGCCCTGAGTCCAACGTAAAACACGTAAATCACATGTTATTTCCTGAATACCAAGATTTTGATCTACAAGATTCTGTATTTCCTGTTTTGCACTAGAAGCAGTAACTTCCTTGTCTTTCCTTGTCTTATTGCTATGACTTGATGCATTAAAAATCTTGGATTGCTTACTTGACTTGTCGGCAGAAACTTTCATACCCCAATCCGGATCGGTTTCATAAAAGACCTTACGTTTCTGAGGATCTGTGCATGCAAGCCAGTTATGATAAAACCAACTACCAGTATGAAAACCGTCATCAGGATCATCGTACTTAAAAGCGATTCGTACATTGCCAAAACGCTCATAATATTTTTGAACATGAGCAAAGCCAAGATCCCACTTATACTTTCTTGTGTCCCAAACAAAATCTATGTAGTTAAGCTGATCAATATCATTCTGTGTTAAAAATGATGTTCTCTTTCCTTTAAAGGTAGCTCTTGCTCGATGAACATAATCTCCAAGTCTATAACCATCAGAGCAAACATAACTTTGTGGAACGCACAAATTACCATGCTCAGCTTTATAATCCTTTAAATGTTGAAAGGCTTTTTGAAAAACCTTATCATGCCTTACCAGAATATGAATAGGTTTTTTGTCATTCTCATCATCCTCAGTATTCTGCCTTAATAAATCTGAAGATTTATTCTCTTCCATTTGATCAGATCCAGTCAGCTGGCATGCATTTGAATTCATTGATTCGATTTCGTTCTGCTTTTTTGTCAAATTACTTAAGTGCGACAAGCAGTCGTTCCAACCATTAACGTAATTCATCTGTGCAATATTGTCAGGATTTAATCCACCATTGTTATCTGCCTGTTCTATGGTGCTTTTTAAATCTGACAATGAAGCGCATGGACAATCATCAAAGATGAATGTTGAATCTAAGGAAACTAATGTTTTTCCTATTAAACTGCAGTGCACAAACTTCTTAACGTCGCTAAGAACAACAGAAGCACAAGGGCAATTCATACAAGTTTTCGGCTTCTCTGAACACAATAAAATAAATGTATTATTCATAAAATCCTCCATTTAAATAAGTAATATTACAATTTTATATCTGCTTCAACTCTGTAAATTGGTTCTGACAAATGTCGAAACCTGTAGAGAAGATTCAAAAATTCAACTGACTGACAGTTTTCACATTTACATTTATTTTTAAATGTGATACTGTTATAAATAAGAAAAATTCAAGGAGGAGTTCATGGAGACCAATTTACAGACAAAAACCATCCAGGCATGGATTTATGCTATTAAAAACAATGAAGTGCTATTCAATCATCCGCTACAAAGAAGAGAGGGTCAATGGAATGCGCAACAACAGGCAAAATTCATCAGACTATTGCTAAAGAGAATTCCGCTGACGTTTACCTATGCTGAAAGAATTAAAGGTAATGATTCTTTACTTGATGGAATTCAAAGATTCTCAACGCTCAGAGATTTTATAGCTGATGAATTTGCACTTGCTTCAGATACGAAATCAGTTATAGTCAAAGGACAAAAGAAGGAAATTGCTGGAAAGAAATTCTCCGAATTAGACGAACCAACTCAGCAAACTCTGCTAAATGAAGAAATGCATGTGATGGAGTTAGTAGATGCATCTGAAGAGGATATACTGGATCTGTTTGAAGGATTAAACTCTGGGAAATCATTAAATGCGAAGCAAATGCGAACAGTTTATGAAAATAAGGAATTACGTGAAACTGTCAGGCAATTAGCTGAGCATGAATTCATTAAGATTAATACAACATTGGCGCAAAAGAAAAATGCAACAGATCGTGATATCATAAGGCAGAGTCTAATGCTGCTCTGTACTGATGATAAGCATGATTATACTTCATTCAGGAAACAGGATATTGATGCATTCCTGCTTAACATCACTGCAGAGCAACAAAATAAACTAAAAGAGGTTGACAAGATTTTAAGCCTTCTTGACAAAAAATTCAACGAAACTAAATTACATATACCGGCAACATCAATACCTGTGATAATTATGATGGCCAAGCCTTTCATGAATAACACTGAGAAATTTGAAAAATATTGCATTGTAATTTCTAGCTTCTCTGATACATACAAAAATAATAAGAAGTATAGAGCATTTGGAGGAGCCGGAACTACTGATGCAAAAATAATAAAGAAAAGAATTGCATACTGGAAAGATCTTGTAAAAGATATTTAATAAAAGCCTGCACTGACTGCAGGCTTTTTACACACCCAAGACTATAAATTCATCTTATCTGGCAAGTCTCGGAATCGTGGATCAACATATGCTGAGACATCACTATAGCACACCATAGTCACAAGTGTTATGAGCTCATTTTCGTATTGGTTATAAAAACCAGAAATTGAACTTTGTTCAATAGTCCAAAATTTATGCACTAATGTAGATCTAAGTGAAAATAACTTAGCGATTATCTCTGTGTCGCTGTATACAGAAATAGCAGATTTTCGATTAGCTGTCTTACCTGTATTATTAACTGAAATAACTTCAAGAAACTCATACAACCAAATAAGGAAAAGTACCAAAGAAGTGATACTTTTCCTTATCTGCCAATTATGCAATTGCTCTATTATCATTGCTTGAGCATTCTTAATTTCCTTACATGATAAACTATACTTTTCACCCAATCAAACCACCATCCTTTGTATAAACTAAATGACATTTAGATTTATAATCTTCAAAAACCTGCTGATCTGATGGCTCTTTACCATAGATAGCATATATCATTATGTAAACACTAGCAGCAACCGCGTCATCATCATCGTCATAAGCTGGCGCAAAAAATTGCATTAATGGTGCCCAAATTCTCTTAAAATCCTGATCTGCATAAGTAGCACTTTTCTTCACAGCAAGCACACAATCATTAGAGTCTGTATGATCCGCAGAATATAAATCATCAAAAGAAACCCATAACTCGTCAACATCAAATTTTTGTAAGATCTGAATCAGTTTATCCTTATCAGCCATAGCCTCACCTCCAAATAAATAATAACACAATGAGTTAACAAAATGCAACAAAGTCTCTAAACACAAAGAGAACGTGATGTATTCCCAAATAGCTGCTGTAACCTGCAAAGAAATAACCATGTCATACTAAAAAGTATGAAAAGTATACCAAGCATGATTGTAGGTTTGCTAAAATACTCATAAAGAACAGAGCTACCATTTACAATGAAATGAAACAAAATTGGCAGTGCCAGATTAAAATCACTGTGTACATAAATATACCCAAGAATCAATCCAAGAATAAAAGCATAAGTACTCTGAATTACATTAAAGTGAGCCAGTGCAAACAATAGACTTGAAACTATAATTCCGAATAGTCTTCTATTGGCATACAATACCTTACAGATGCAAAATCTAAGCACCAGTTCTTCAGTAACAGGTGCTACAACTGCAGAAACCAGAAAAACTAAAAAATGATTATCGCATATTAAAGCATTCATTAATGAGTTGTAAAAAGAAGATGATGCCGAATTAGGCAATTGATTAACAATTACAGAAATTATGGCATTAAGTACTAAAGCTAGTGTTGAAACTACAAGAAAGCTTTTAATTGACGGCTTTTGAACTACTGCCAAATGCTGCCTTAATTGAAACACGATTATTGGAATGCATGCTATGCAATCAGCAATAAGCATTGCTGGCAAGCAGGCTTGTGCAATCAGCTTAAGATAAGCAAGTGATACAGCACCTGAATTGTAAAATGTGTCTGATACTGCATTTAACCAAGTAGTATCAAACCATAATCGTAAAAGCAGGTAAGATCCAGTAACAATACACTGAACAACCAAGAAATAAATTGCAAAACCAAAACTTTTTAATAGCCTCATAAATTCACCGCTCACTCTTTAACAAGATCTTTAATATTTCCAGTATAAACTTTTGCCGTACCATCCTGATTGAACTCTTGAGTAAGAGAAAGCCCACAGTTTGTTATGTGATCCTGAATCCATAAAGTTTTATCATCTACCTTAACAAACTCAGTGAAATAGCAAAAACTACTTCCTTCATCGATTGTACCAGATTTTAATGGTAAAAAGATTGTATCACCACCATAACGATATGAACTTTTATCATTGAAAAAAGCAGCGCCAGCATTAACGGTGTCAGGTATTTCACAGCCACCAAGTAAAACACCAAAGATAAAACTACAGCTAAAAATGATTAATAGTGTTATTGTCTTTTTCATATATCTATCCTTTCTTATAATGTTTAAGCATCTGAAGCTTGTCATGCATGACAAAATACAATGTAGTCGCCGTCACAATCACGTTTCCAATCCTGATAAGGACAATCTCCAGACTTGGTACAATAAGTATCCCAATCGCCATCACAATCTCGTCTTGCATCTGCAAAAGAACATTCAGTAGATTTGTAATCATTTACTTCTAAATCGCTATCTCCCATTATCTGTCTCCTTTTTCGTTAATGCATCAAGCAATGCCTGAAAATCTTCATTTGAAAATTTTGGATTTCCATTGAATCCCTGCCCATATTTGACATCTTTCACAAGTATTGCCTTTATCAAAAGTGCATTGAAACGATTATTTATAACTGTAAGAAGCTTATCATTTTCATAAATACCATAATCGCACACAACTGGTCTAACTGAAATCTTAAGAGCATCAGTAGCCTTGGTTTCACTGGAGGATAAATCATCTTCTGTAAGCATGCATTTATTAGACATATAAATCATCTCCTTTATAATAGTTTACTTTAAAAACTGAAGTACTAATGTGTGTTTGCATGTCTAATGTTCTAGACTTACAAACACACAGCGCCTGCTACAGTAGGACCATAACTCGGCCTGAATCTGAATGTGCTACTTTCTGTAAAATAGAATTCTCCAATGTTTCAGAAAGGTCACTAAAATCTTCAGATCCTGGCTCAACAGCCGCAAAAATGACACTATTAAAAATAGTGTCACCTGATGACAATTTCACTGTAGGAATTAGACAGCCACTTTTGCAAAGAGCCTCATCATCACAAATAATTGCAAATTGTTGGCCATCAAGTTCTGTATATACAACAGTGATACAATCACAATGCATTGCTTTATAATAATCATGAAGCTCGTTTACTTCAACTTTTCTAATCTGGTTTTCCTCTGTATCAAGTAATAAACCTTTCATTAATAGTTCTCCTTTGAGTAAATCTTATCTTTATCAATAGGGACAATATAATCTTTAAGGTCAAGCTCATTCATATCCATATTATTTTCAAGATGACCATTGTTTAAAACTTGCTTCCATCTTCAAGCTTTTCAATAGCCTCAGACTCAAGACGTTTATGCCCATTATTCTGCTTAGGAACAAAAAGAGCTAAAATCAACAAAATCAAACCAATAATTAATAAGAATGCGCTAGTGGCACGAGCAACTGAACCAACTTCACTACTATCGTCACTGGAAGCACACCCAACCAGTATCCCGAAAATAATAAATACAAGACCTAGAATTACCAAAATTGCTGTTTGCATGATAAAACTCCTTAATGATGGTAATGACTTTTGTATCATTACCATCCGAACAAATTATCAATGTTTAACTGTGTGTGCTGCTGTCTGCTTACCCTTGGCATCCTGCTTAGATGTAGTCAACTTTGATGATCTGGTAAGCTTAACTGATGCAGTAGTTCGAATACATTCAATCATAAAATCTCCTTTCTTGACCTTTACAAATCCTAGATTTATGCTAAACTGACTGTAGGAGGTCATAATTATGAAAATAATTCAATTTATCATTGAGCACAAAGTAATTTCTGGTTTTATTGGAGTAATAATTTTATCCATTATCGCGTATGTTAAAGACGAAAATATGCGAATTGAAAACAAAAGAGATTTATATAATTCGCACAATTCTCGCAGTAACATGGCTGATGCCTACAATCGTTACAACAATCGTGTTGCCAATAATGCAAAAAGTGAAAATAAAATGGGAGTTTTAGTTTTCATTTGTTTTGCATGGATCTTTATTGGAGCAATTCAAACATTGATGTAAATCTATCTGCGTCTGCAAAACTGTAGCTGTCTAAAAAATTTTCCAAAAGAGAAGCCAGCCAGTAAGATACTGACAATCCAAGTAATGGTAAACCAGATGGCATTAGTTGTACTAATGCCACTTGAAACTCCTGATAAAATCATAGTTAACAACCCAAAAAATCCACTTCCAACAAAATGCTGATGCGTAAATAAATAGCATGTAAGTGTTAAGCAAACCCCAATTAAAATGACTAAAAACATAAAATCTCCTTTCATAAAATGTCAAGTAGTTTCCATATGCGGTTTTACAATAACAAAGCCTTTAGTATTAAAATCTGTGACTGTAGATTGAAACTCAAAAAATTTTAAACCATCAAACATCTGATCTAAGATCTGTCCAGGTAATAGTGATTATAAATAAGACTTTCATTAATCCTCGCTCAATCTTGGCTTGCACCATTAGTAAATAACACAGCAATTAAAGCAATCAAAAGCAACCAGGGTAAAATCAAAACTGTTAGAATTACACTAATAACATCAAAGACTTTATTTAAGACTTTAGCTTTTTGCATAGCAGCTCCTTAAAGATTCATTGTCTTTGGCTTATTGGCTGCCGATTTTCTGTAATCAGACAACCACTGCTTAACCATAGCAATAATCACATCACTGTTATAATTAGCAGGATTTGTTGAAAAAGCATTCCAATCATGCATCATGGCTACCCATTCGTCTCTTGTCAGTTCTGTTTTCAAATATACTTCAACGAGTCCTCTTTGCTCTGGCAGAATCTCTGCTTTCTCTTCTACAAACTTTCTACTTTCTCTCACTAAAGCATTTAGAAAAGAAACTGCTTTCTCTACACCGATATTCAGCATCATATCATTGACCTTACCGGAAATGAACGGATAAGTAGATTTCTCATCCTTGTAACATTCATGTAACAAATCATGCAATATCGTACAAAGTGTATCTTCAATTTTTGGTGTACTACCATATTGTAAATGCCCCAGTGTGTAAAGCAGATCTGTGTCAATAATTAAGTCCCCAATCTCAGCTCTACCATTTTTATCCAGAACAATTGGATAGCTGTCACCTACCTGAAACTTCATGTAAGGATCTGTGAAAATAAACCAATTAACAACACTTGATGGATCCTCGTTAAAATATCCATGCTGTAATAAATCACTCTTTGGAATAAGAGCAACAGAATCAACTAAAAATTCTTTATCATGCCCTGGAACTTCAGTGACCTCTACTTCCTGACCAGCTTTCCAGTTGCTGGCAAAATTTGATAAAAATACAAATTCCATATTATACCTCCTCTACTTCAAAGCCATTCTGACGTAACCAAGCGGCCACTAAAGATCTGTGGCAAGCAGCTGGATTCTTCTCATAACACACCATTACTGGTGATCTTCCAGCATCTGCCATAAGAAGCAGCTGATGCCCAACAAAAGAAGGATCTAACTTTGCAAGAACTTCAGCATTGTAATGCTCACTAAATGTTGGGGAATTTGCCATCTTTCTTGTACTGCATAAAGAAATCATAATGCGGTGCAAGGCTGCTAAAACACTTGCCTGCCCAACCTTCTGGTGGCTTTGCACAAATTGCAATTGGAGTAAACTTTGTTTTGTCAAAATCTCTACTATTCAATTTTCCAAAATATGTTGTATAGATCATAAAATCCTCCGTTTAATACCTCAATAATAAAAAATAATTCAATCTCATTAACTGCCACTAGATAAACCATAAACATCAATTATTTTCTGAAGTTTATTATTGAGATCCTGACAGCTACTGCATAAAGTCATCATTTGTAAAGCTTTCGTACTTCCATGTTTCCTTTTTAGATCGGAATACATTCCAAGGACAAATGATGTACTGACATCTTCAACATTCTCAGGAAACTCCACAACAACTCTCTGACTGTCATTTGTTAATTTATCCATTACCTGCACCTTAAAAACTTTTTCGCCAAGTAAAGTACCAGTCAAAAACTTTGTGAAAACAGGAATCTCTAAAGTTATTTTTAAATCTGACATGTAACCTCCTACATTTTTCCTGGAGTATCCGTTTTATGAATAGACTTTGTATTCATATGTTTCAAAACAGCAGATGCCGGAATACTCTCTGTATGCGTCTCAACAGTACCTGTATCTGAAATACTTACCGTTTTAGTTGACATAGCACGCGTCCACAAAAAACCAAGAATTGTTACAATGGCATCATCTATTGGACCAGGAAATAAATCAATAGGCGATAAATCATAAATGATGACAGCAATGATAATTAAAACCTTCTTCACATAATCACCTTCCCTCCTTTTGTAGCATTCGCTCTCTAACTGTTAAATAAGAAACATGCTGTTTTGCTAAGAGAGAACTCTCTTTTACACTTAGTTCTGAAAACTGATTTGGCATCACAAAACTTTTACCTGAACTTGTATCCGTGAAGCTATATTTCCTATGTTTTACGGTAGATGTATTAAAGCTGAGGTTATTGACAATCGGAACAGTTTTATTAGATCTTGAAGCAATTCGTTTCTCTAAGCTGGTTTCATAACAGTGAAACCAGTCATCTGATGGAATATCTGTAGTTTCAAGCTTACAAATATATCTACACTTTGAAAGTTTCTTTGTCGTAATTAACTTATTTTGCTCAAGTGTCCGAATTAAAGAAGCTACATAAGCATGATAACTATGTAGCTGTGTATTCAAAAACTTGAAACTATAATAATGCCAATAATCATTGTAGGATTTACACTTAGATAAAATATAAATCATGGCATCTAAATCATCTTGTAAATTTCGCTTCATAAAGCCTCCATAAACTAGTTAGTATTTAAAATCTTTTTATATCAAAGAAATGTAAGAAATGATTACCAACTGGCAAAAACAAACACAATGAAAGCAATAAAGCAATAAATACATCGAGTACAATATCAGATCCTTTAAATAGGAAATGAATTATCACAGATAAGAGCACTGTGTTTATCAAAACAAATAATACAGCAAACATTTCTTAACCTCGTATTACATGGATAAAATTGAAACAACATTTTCATCCGGAATTGCAAAAACTAAAATATGATGCTTATGTTGAATGTAATATGATTTGAAATTAAAGTCCGATGGAGCTTGTACATGATCTACATAATAAACAGTATTTGGATCCTCAGACATAGTCAAAGCTGTAGCAAGATCATGTTTGCGAGCAATCCTTCGTTTTACAAAACCAATGATCGCACTGCCTATAAATATCAGTGCAATACAGAAAAATATATATGAAACAATATCCTCAGATGATTTTAAAGTCATAAAATTATCCTTTCCAGTAATTCATAACAAGTTAAGACAATAATCTAAAACAAAACTGCGTGACAAGAAGTTTTGTTTCAAGTCACGCAGTTTATTTCAGAAGCCCTGACGCTGAAAAGCAGGAATTCGTCTTTCTAATTCAGTGCTTTTAGCAAAAGCAATCTCTTTTAGTTTTTCTTTGTCATCACAAGCTAATTCATAATTAGCAATCGAGCATACGGAATCAAGATTCTTGAAATCTTGCTCATTGTAATGCACAATCATCAAAGAGTGTGCATGTTCCCGCTGTCCCTTACTGACATATCGCTTAAAAGCATCAGAAAATACTTGCTGCAGATTATCATTATCGTAATCTCCGCATGCGAGCAATTCTCCTGTAGTAGTATCAAGTACGGATGCTAAATCATGAACTTGTGTGCCATTGATAAACAAAATTCCATTATCTACAAAGAATGGACCTCTCTCATGCATGTCGGCTACCTCCTAACAGTGGGGTGCGCTGCAAGCATCAATGATCCTGAGACTTGCACCAGTCTCTGTAACCCAGTTATGTTTTAAACAGTATTCATAGCACTTTGAAGCTGCCGCACTTTTTACAAGTGTTGGGACACCATCAATATCAGCTAATACTGATGCAGTAGAAAATCTAATTCTATTATTTGACATTTTGAATATCTCCTTATTTGTTTTTATTAAGTGCCAGATTAGCTAAAGTGATCTCGCAAATCTCTTCCCAGCGTGATTTGAATCGAGAAGTATTAGAAATAGCCGGCTGTAATTTCAGCTGTTGAATAAGTTCCCTGAATACTTTAAGATTCATTTCTCCATCAAAATTCATCTCAGGAACATTTGGAAATTGCAAATTCTTTCCAAGATACTGCAAATCATCAGTTAATCTGATCTGTACTATAACTCCAAGTTTATTTTTCATAGAAACTGAATTATCAGCATCCATATAAAGAAATTGCTGAAGAATTTTAATCTCATCAAAACTCTCCAGCAGAATTGTTCTGTCTCTCATTTTTTTACTCCAATCTTTAAGACTCTTCTTTGACAATTACCATTTTTAATAACCTCAAGTGTATTGCCATATTTTGCAACTACTCTCCACTTATCAGCATTAAGATGTGACTTGCTGAGTATTGCACGTTCATAAGCATTTGGTTCATGTATCACTTCCATAATAACACCACCTTAAATACTGCTTAATGCAACTGACTATCTGAAATATTATTCGCAGAAATAAGTTGTATATCATCAAGCAAAGTTAGACTGTGAAAAGCAGAATCAGGATTATTCACATGAAGTCAATTAAAATCTAAAGGTCGTGACCTTTGATCAAATTGCCTTGTGCAGAAATACCTTCTATACACATGTAAGAAATTGTATCCTGCGATTCATGCAATTTGTACCATAAATGTGTGCCAATGGTCACAACATTCACTGTACAATCTTGTCGTAGTCCATTATTTAGCATAAATTCCTCCTATTGCGTAATTATTACTAAGTTACACTATTTTATAAATCTGCTTTAAGAGACTGCACTGTTCTGGTCTTCTTAGGAATCATCTGAATAAATTCTCAAAATTTCGCTAAATAAGAAATAAATGCAAACAGAAGCTATAATAAAGCCGGCAAGCAATTTACTCTGTGGCAATGCCAAGCATTCTGCTAAAATAAATAAAATTGCAGCAACAAAAGCAGAAATTTGAATTAATGATAAAACGGCAACTGCAACAACTAGAAAATGTTTATGAATCTTCAAGAGTAAAACCTCCTCATATGTTCATTTTCATAGGAAGTTCTGTATCCTCAGGCGGTGGATCAATAAAGCAATCATCTAGTGGATCTTTTGTAGGCTGCTGTATGCATAATGGCTTGACAAGCTGAAAACTGCCAAATTTCACAGTAAGTGGCCCAACATGCTTTCTAATAAATGACAACATCACATCAATTTTAGCTCTTAAGAAATTTTCATCTTCAAAATAAGCTTTTCTTTCCAGGATAATTAACACAGTTGTTATACCTGTGTCAGGAGTATACCTATCAAGAGTTACAAATTTCAAAAATCGAGGCGGTGTTGAAGTGTAAGCATTAAATACCAGCTTGTCATATACTTTTGATAACTCTTCTTGCATTGGTGCTGGATTCTGCAGGTCACCAAATCTTAAAGACACCTGCTGGCACAAAATTGTTGTTTTACTATACGGAAGAAAATTGCCATTTCGACATATTGCGTTAAGCAAATACTTTAAAGACTCTGCGTTATTATTAAATTTGTCATAAGATAAATTTGTTCGCAAAACCGGAAGCACAAGAACTGGAAGTTCTTTAGTTTCATTTTCATCCAAACAGAATAAATTTAATAATTTTCCATTCTCAGATCTCGTTGCTGAGGTTACACAATTTTTATCAAAAAACATTGATAACTTTAAGGCACTTGATAATTTATTTAATGCTGTCTTTGATGGAAGACGTAATTTATCAATCCCCATAATTGTATAGACATCATGCATTGATGAACAGTCATCTTCTGGGTGCAAACATCTAAAGTCTGACATTTCCGATGCTGAATCAATACGATCGAGCAAAGCATGATTAAAAGTTAAGCATAGCCAGTTAGTATTTTCGCCTTTCTGTGAGAGTTTATACCATAAGTGATTACAAGCAAAGGCAAAATCATCTAGTTTCATAAATACCTCCAAAAAAAAAATAAGAGGGCAACATTAAGGTACTCTCTTAGCACATACTATCGGATTAAGGAATTTTAATCAATAACTCAAGCCCATGTACACAGTGGATTCTACCATTGATCGATAAATCAACAGCTGTAATCCCAACTCCATACAACTCATAATGATCATATGATTCAGGAATCTCACTAAATTGACTAAAAGTCTCATAGGTCAGCTCAGGCGTAGCCTTATTACAGATTGAAACTGCGCAAGTCTGATCGCACAAACTACGAAGCTGACCTAGTGTTAATACAGCTTTTTCTGTGTCTGCAGAATGCCTACTTGCAAACTCAGCAAAACGTTGATGACACTCAGAAATTCCACTATCATCAGAATCCCCTTTAAGATGGCATTCACCAAGAATCTTACGGCAATTAGCGCAGGATAATAAATGAGTGTCATTAAACAAAAGCTTATTTTTATCAGCGTTATCATTTAACCCAATGATGGTATCCATCACTCTCTCAAAATCGGGTGCAGATAAATTGTTTATCTGCGCTGTTAATGCTTGTTTCATAACATCTAGATTTGTCATAAGTACCTCCAATCAGCTGTTATAATATGAGATAACAAAATATTATAACATAATAAAAGCTAAAGCAGATAATACCTTTTGCGATATCATCTGCTAGTTAAAATTTATTTATTCTCATCCAGAACAAAGCAAGTTGTTGCTCTAAAATCCGTGGATCCTCGTCAGGAAAAGTATTTAATAATGCTTTACGTACAAAAGCGCGATCTTTATGCAAATGCTTTTGTTCACTAAAGAATTCTCGTTTATCAGCTGATATTTGCACACACTTTTTATAAACCTTTGGATTCCTCTGTAGCAAATCTTTAGCACAAGGTTCACAAAAATAATAAACACCAGCTGTGTCTTCATTTGAGTAGGCAATATCAGCAGCGGCATCTGGTGGATACCCAGACTCTTTCAGCAAATCGCATAAATTAACTGGATCAAATATAAGTTTCGGTGGCTCTGTTATTAACACACATTCTAAACAATCACTTGAGATGCAACCCCAACACGATGAACATTGTGCCTTAGTCAAACACGATAGCATAGAGTGCTTACTTCGGTATTGGCATTCTGTGACCCACTTCCAATCAGTTTGCAGTGTATAAGGTACAACATCAAAACTAATCATGATTTACTTTTATTGTAAAATTTGTAGAAGGGATCCTATCATGTGTCACAAGCACAACCACATTATCAAAACACTGAATTGTCATCTCGGGACATTCATCACTATTAACCATAATATTTGAGTTGGCAGTAACCCCAGGAATAGCAATAGCCTGCATATAATCTGAGCCTGAAGATCTCCAATAATTCTTTGAGATAATGTATGTATTCAAACAATCGTTCATGGAATCGAGCTGTTCTGCATTAACCATGTTTGAAGAAAATGACTGCTTAAACAAAAAAGCACACCGAAATACAATTACAATTAATAAAACAGTAATCAAAATAATTATTCCCAATTTTTTATTTACTCTCAATTTATTAACTTTACTCATACCAGCTCCACTCCAATCATCTTGCAAGCCTTACTAAACTCAGGCGAAGAAGCAAATCTTATGGTTGTCTTCTTTTGTGTTCTTACCTTAGTGACTGATGAATAGTCGAATATCCTCTGTTGTACTAAAGCTTGATATTTTTTGCCAATTCCCTTTACTTTTTGTATAAGAATCGGATAAACACGCTCAACATCACAAAGTGTTCTTAGTCCACTAGATAACAACGCTTTACTTACTATTGGTTCAGGAAAAGCCTGCTGTACTGGAATACACTTGTAATTCATCTCCTTACGTAAAAAATCTGTTTTAAGTAACTGAATACCCTTCGTGTGACCATACTGAATCAGTACTCTGGCATTCTGTGATCTTAATACTTTTTTACATCGTGCTAAAGCCCTTGACACAGTTGCTTTACAAACACCAACTTTTTTGGCGATCTCATCGACTGTGTAACCACATGTAAAATAAAGAAGCAGGATTCTTTCATCCTGCTTCTCCAAATTTGACATTGCTAAAACAATGCCAGCTAATAAATCATCTTTCTTAGCCTGAGTTTCAACTTCAAGAAAATCAAGCAAATTAAAAGGCCATATTTTCATAATAACAATCTCCATTTCTTACAATTTAACTGTACTGAACTTCAAGATGATGAGGTTCAGTAACAGCATAATAATCAGTTTCTGTAAAGCCCGAAATCATATTTCAGACATTCAACAATCTTATCCTCATTAAATGCAAGAGCTTTCATTTCTCTTAGTATAATCTTCTCGAAATCATCTTCGTCCTCAACTAACCCCAGGAGATAATTGATAAGATATTTGAGTTTCTTACCATGCTTTCTGTAATCGGCTAACTGTTTCCGTGTATTTTCCGTTATCATTTTTGATTTACACCTTCCCAAAGAACTCGGAGTTTCATTAAAAGTCAATATAGTGACATGGAATTTGAATCTTATCTCCATGCTCTGTAGTGATCGTCAATGCACCCCATTCATCAGATTTCACTTTTTTATCCTTAATGTCACCGCCAATTGTAAATAAATCTTCATGATCAATCCATGTTGAACCGATGATCCATCCGTCACGTCTAAACACACAACTCACCAACTTGTGTTTTCTTTAAACAAAATTCTCTAACTACCATATTTCTCCTTTCTAAAGAGATGCGAATTTCTTTACAGTTGAATTAATTTGTTTTCAACCATATCGGTTCATTATAAAAATCTCAGATTTTTTATCTTGGCAACAGCGGTCAATATAGTGGCCCTGTTTTCAATATTATGTTCACAAAATTCATTGTCTACTCTGCTTTATCTCCAAACCGTAATGGTTCTAAGTTAACTAACTTCCCACCACGTCTTTTGTTATGCCTCCCTAACCATATATCACAATTTTTATTCATATATGGCAGCAAAGACTGTTCATTTGTTTCATGAATTGGGAAAGAAATTGTCTCTTCCTAATCATTTGTGCCATCTTTATATTTGTCTATAATGCATAATGTTGGTTTTGTTTTCATAACGTAACACACTCATTTTAAAGCCAAAGAAACACGCATTTACTTACTAAATTCTGCCAATGCACACCCTGTACAGAGCATTCTGTCTGCCTTATCATTCATTTGTCTACAAGCTCTACCATAGTAACCACATATACAAGGTATTTTGCATTCACTCTCATCGCTTCCTACTTTATTTTTAATACAGTTTTCTTCAAATGCTTTCTGTTTTTCGTTTGTTATAATCGGGAACATAGAATCACCTTGCCTTTCCAAAAGAAGTACACAATTACTCTGTTTCCACTAAGTTAGTAACCGCTATGATTTTATAAGAAGCCATGTTCATATAAATGACTCCTCATACACCATACAAATCTATAGCCATTTCTTACAATCTAACTGCACTGCAATTCAAGATGATAAAGTTCAGTGATAGCATCATAATCAGTTTCTTTAAAGCCTAAACTCTTATATTTTGACAGGTATTTAGATTCGCAAGACAATTTAATGCTGGAAACATTAAAAAGCTTCAACAAATCAAATACATGCCTTAGAATACCTTTACTCCTGAAAGGTGTCATGATTTCAATCCAATTAACAAACATAGATGATTGTTCTACAAAAGAGATGTAAACAATCCCGACAGTAATCCCATTAAAGTGAATACTGTAAACTGAATCATAAGGAACACCTGTGTAAAATAAATTGGATAGATTTCCACCTTTGCAAGTATAATCAGTATCTGTCTCTAGCTCTAATGAGCATTTATTTTCAAAAGAAATATTTTTTCATTGCGCTCACCTATAACCCGAAAATTAATATAAGAATACCGCCAAGAAAGGAAGCAGCGGCAACTAAGCGTCCCCAGGATGCTGGTGGATCATTCAGGTCATTCAAATTCGTTGCTGACACTAATCCTAGAGCGATTAATGCAATACCAAGCAAAGTATCTGTTTTTGAAGTGTTCAAAAGCATACTTAATAACATCATTTAAATCTCCTTAATATTTAATAGGATGAATTTACAACTCTACCATGGTAAACTTGTTATACCATAAATAAGCATGATTGCTCCTGCTATGATCAAAGCAATAAGCACAACATATACAATACCAGAATATGAAATACCTATTTTTCTATCTTCAAACATTTGAGTCAGATACGCAAAACTTACACCTGCTAAAACAAGACCAAAAAAGAAACAGAATGTGGTCACAGTAGCATTGTAAGCCGCCTCCTCAATAATCATAATTATAATCAAATCTCCTTTATTGCTGGCAGTTTGGACAAAAATAAGAATTTCGTCCAGAAATCTTTTTCGTATGTAACGGACTCATGCATACAGGGCAAATCGTATGTGCATGCACTAAACACTTGTGTCTAACTGCTTCTTCAAAGGAAGAAAAACGAAATTCATGCATACTGGAGCTTAAACAAAATTCAATGAACTCACTCAAAACAGTTTTTATGTTGTTAAACAACAGCAGATACTCGTTATCATTTAAGCTATCAGCCTTTCTATCCGGAAGAATAGCACTACTGCATAAAATCTCATCTGCGTAACAATTACCAATACCAGCAATCGCATACTGATTCATCAACAAACCTTTTATTGTATCAGTTGAAAGTTTACACTTCTTTATTAAATACTCTAAGGTGAAACCATCAGATAAGGGTTCTGGACCAAGTTTATCTAAAACACCTGTGATGCCGAATGCAATTGGCTTAATAAACCATACATTAGCGAATGTCCTATAATCTATTAAATGGATGATAGCACCATCACACAATTTAATTGTTAACATTGAAGAAGTTACATTATCGGTATTGCATACACAAAGTTCACCAGTTAATGCAAAATGCATAATAAGCCGTGAACCATCCTGCAACAGAAAAATTAGGTATTTCCCTCTGCGACTTAATTGAACGATTGTCTTTCCACTTAGTGAAGATTCTAATGTATAGCTGTCAATGTTTTGTAAACAATTTAAGTTGTTTACATGCGCCGAAGAAATAGTTTTAAATTCTATGCATGGTGCCAAACTTTGACAAACTGCTTCAATCTCAGGTAATTCTGGCATAATCAATTCCTCCTTTATTTTGCCTAATTACTGTTTTATATTTGGGAACAATAAAATTGTGAGGTTCTGAAAATACCAAAATCGGGTGAAAAATGAAGCAAAATATAATAAGACAGTTATACAAGATTTATAGTCACAGAAATGACTTGTAATCATGAGCTTTTCTTATAAATACACAAAAATAAAGAAGCACAGAGATTTTTCATCTCAATGCTTCTAAAAAATAATTATTTCCTAAAACTTTCATAGAAGCAGTTTTAAATATAAAAATTACTACACTTAAACTGCTTACTTAACAAGAACTCTACATTTAAACACTTGCTTACAATTAGCTGAGTCTAATGTCATAGTAATTGCTGCTGTACCCTTCTTTCTTGCAATTATTCTACCATCAGAAACAGTTACTATTTTTTGGTTAGAGGACCTCCACACTATTTTTGGAGTAGACGGTGTAATTAGCTGCACACTGAAACCATTAGTATCAGCAATAAGTTTATTGCGATTGTAACTTTGTAAACCAACTAACAGTAAAGATTTACTGCTACCGACATTAATTACCAGATTAGAGTTTGACAAATGAAGATAACCAGTTTTGCTTGGAATAATCGCATGTGTATCAACAATTGGCGCACACCAGGAATCAAACTTTGCATGGTTCCGAATTTTACTCAAATAGAAATAATGCGAAAAAGTAGTGGCGTCAGAAGTCACATCAATACTATACCATTTACTATCTAATTTGATCATGTTCCATGCGTGATCTACGCTTGTCACAATATGTACATCTAAACCTGAAGACTTTGCAAGCATATAAAATAATAAAGAATAACCCATACATTTGGTTTCATGAGTAATCAAAGCTTGATATACAGAATTACCTAATGAATCATTTTTTGAATATTTTATATTATCGCAAATCCAATCATGAATTAATTGGATCTTTTCAAGCGTAGGTGTTTTCGAATTAATGCCTAATTTCTTTAAAATTTTGTCAAGTTTCTCAGTAACAAAATCCATCTGTTCAGCATTATCTGCATAATGAATATTTACATAAGAAATTTCTTTCCTATCCTCATACAATTTATAATACCAGCTCTTGATGGAGAATAATAAACTATCATTATCAAACAAATTAGTAGAATAATCTCTAACGGCAGCTGCCTTACTCAAGGCTATTACGTGCGTTGAGTCACGAATTGCATTAACAAACTCTGAAAACGGCATATCACCAGTATACTGAATTGTAATTGACTTTGACCTATCCAAAATTGCTTTACCAAAATCTTTATAAATCTCATCAACATCAGAAGATCTGATTACAGCAGTACCATTTTCAGTTTCATGAAAATAAGAAAGAGGCTCCTGTGCCATTACGGAAACAGGAGCCTCTAAAATCATTGATAAAGCCAAGAGTAAGCCAACTATACGTAATCTGAACAAATACATAAATATCCCTCCAAAAAATTACTGATTATTGTTTTTATGGAAATGTTCATATAGTGATACAACTAACCAACTAATTGTCGCAAGAAATAGACAAACACACTGGTACAGAAAAATCTTGCTAGAGACAAAACTGTGGAATTCGAATTAAAAGTTCCTATCAATTGTAGAAGCACAGACAAAGTCATACAAGACACAACAATTTTAATAGCTATACCAGTATAAAATCTTCCATAATAACATCACACTAAAGAGTTAATGATTAACTCTTCTGAATTTGTGTAGTAACTCAATTATAATTAAAACAATCAATGTGCTAACTACAAATGCAATGTAAGCAAATCCTGGAATACTTAATAAAACACTGATCGAGAAAAGCAATCGCAGATGCGTAAAAGCGCTCAGAACTCCAGTAATAATTGAGCAAACTGTTAACTGTAAAACTAAATGTAAAAATCGCATATTAACCTCTGTAATATGAATAAGCCATATGCTCATCAAAATATTTAATAAATTCCGAGATCTCGTGCAGTGCATTTGCATCCGGCAAACACTCTTGTGGCAAATCTGTAATTGCCCCTTCAGAGTTGGCGAAAAATACAATGTGTTCAGCAGCTTTAAACAAACTCTCAAGTGAACTGTGATACTTTGATAAACAAATATAAAAATTGTAATCATCTTTCAGCTGCAGCAATTCAGTAACTATTGGTGCCAAAAGTTTATATCTATCATTTATGTCGAGAACAGTTAACGACAGAACTTCTGGTAACCGTTTAACCAAAGTTAACTGACGTACTGAGAATACAGACTTGTCTCTCCACTCTCGTTCAGAAGGTAAAACAGAACAGTACACTAAAGGGTGATCAATTTTCTCTAATAGATGATTTTGTAAATACCATGTTTTACCAGACCCAGTGCATCCATATAAAATACAAATCATTTACAGCCCTCCTTATAAGCATCAAATAACTTCAAAGCTGCAAGTGTGAAGCCATCTGATATTCCACCGTTTGCAATAAAATGATTTATAGTCTCATATGAAATGAACTCAAGAGATCCAATACCTTCATATCCAAACTTTTCAATTACATTCTGAGCCTTACAAAAGTACACATCTGCTGAACCAGCCAGGCACCCGCTGTCTGCTACAACTGTTCCCAAAAACTTAATGCTATTTCTATCAATAGTTGCTGATAATTCTTCTCTGCACTCTTTAATTACATTATCTGGGCCAGAAATATTTGGTTCTCCGAATCCTCGTGGCAGCTCAAGTTGCTCTTTACGTATAGCATGCCGGAAAACACTTTCAAGTACAATTTTATTGTTATACTCTACGAGGCACACGACGGCTCCTTTTTCAACAGTTGGGAGTAATCTTTCATAAGCGAAGTCCTGTCCATTCACACCAGCAATAAGATCAACAACCATTAAATGAAATGGGCTTTTATAAACAACACCAAGCTGTTTATTAGTACTTTCCATGAATGTGAGCATTCGTTGCTTGTCAGTGACAATAGATAAAATTGGACTCTGTGTAAATGCATTTGGTCTTTCGTGCATCAAATCAAAATAGTCATCTAAACATTTATCATTCCATTTTCCCATAATTTAATTACCTGCTTTCCAGTATTAAGCTAAACATTTTTCTGATAGTACTAAACTGTTAATTTCGCGCTTGTTTGCTTTGATTTTAGTTATTGTTGGTATAAAAGACTCACCGAAAAACAAAGCCTGCAAGCAGTCAATGGAACGACTTAAACGTTCCTCCGAGACAAAAAGTTGAATTTCTGCAGTATGCCTCATTTGCAACCCATGAATAACTGAATTATATCTTGGGTGCGTAATCTTTTTGAAATTATAATCTTCAAGTATCACCAATGCTTTTCCAGTTGATGACACTGGGACTGTAACTTTAAAGACCTGTGGCAAATCAGCATTTTTATGCAAATCAAACAAAATAACCTCCTAACGTGAAAAATTAATAATACATGAATTTTAGGTAAACAACCTAAAATAAAAGAAGATGCTAGCTATTAAGCTAACATCTTCTGAAATAATTATTCTGATCAAAAATTAAGTTTCTGTGGTGTATCAGGCAATTCTAAATAAGAAGTGAAAGATTTCAAAGACTCAAGTGTTTCTTTTGAAAATTCAAACTGAGCAAGGAGCTCATAAAACTTTACCATATTAAGTAATGACCGTAATTTGTCATGATAAAAATACTCTGGGCTCAAATGAGCAAGACTATGCCTAGCATTCATAAAAGGAATACAAGCATCATGATAATCATAGCGCGGTTTCCTAGAATTAAGGAAACCGTAAATATGCCCCTGTGTTACTTTCTGACCATTTAATACTGAAACATTTGCATTCAGATAAAAGTATGAATAACACAAACAATACTCATACATTGCAATAATAATTTCAAATAATGCTGCAAAAGAAAAATGGTGCTTGCAGTTAAGCACCATTTCTTCTATCACACTTAAGTATTTTGGCATATCGTTTTTATCAACATCTTTATATTCAGGCATTTAGTACTTCCTTACAGCTGTGCAGCTCAAAACCTCTAAAGCTTGATGAATCTTCTGGTGCCATCCAGACACAAAACCTGTTATCTTCATCCTCGACATCTGAAAAGTCATAAAGATCCCATATAGGTTTAGTAAATTCAGAATTCTGCTCACCAGCAAAAACAATATCGCCGCATGGATGCTTTGCCTCAAAATCCAATCCGGGTGTGTAAACAGCCTTCTTAATACCGTACTTTCGCATCTGTTCAATAATTTTTTCTTTATTTGTCATGATAAACACCTCCAACTAATTAAAGTCTAGCACAATAAAAACACTAATGCAATTGCTTGGTAGTCTGCTTACTAAAATTGGAAACAATAATGTTAAAAGAACACTACCTCCAAACTCAATCAATAAACTCAGCACCAATCAGTACACATCCATAATCAGCCTCCTGAATACGACGAACAACAGCTCTCCTATTACTTATGCAACCTGCAATCCCTAGAATCTCTTCCGGAATAGCCTGAGTCAAATTCAAACTAAAGTGGATTCCTGGCAATAATTCCGATCCTTCAGCAACATACAAAGAAACACCTGTGGAACTAATATCTTTTGTATTTACAGGAAATGGCATATGTTTGTCAACAAATGCAAGACCACCAATGCTACATGAAATCCTTTGAGTCTTTCTTCTGCTAACTAAAACATTATTCGTCTCGCAGGTTAAAAGAATCTCACAAGGGTAATCAGTCTTTGTGACAAAAACATTCTCAAATACGCATGCATTGCCATCATTAGGTGCATAAACATTCACAGCTACTGAAAAGAAATCTAGCTGCGAAAAGTCATTTTCCTGTAGCGTGACATACAGTAAAGCTTTTCCACACTCATCTTTGCAACCTTTTTGTATAACACCAAGAATAACCTTTAATTTTCTATCTGCAGTGAAATCTAAGATAATCTCAGATCCTGGTTTCATTTCACAAATTTTCACGCAATAAACTCCTTTTTAAATGACAGTGAACACTATCGTTCATTGCCGTGCAATTGTCCAAATGCACGAAACCGCTGTATTTCTTTTACAAAACACAGCGGTATTTCAAAACACTCAAAAGAAGAAGATTCGTTTGCGTAGTTCTACAAACTGCGCAAACAGAAGTACAAAAGATTATATTCAGCATTTTAGTCGACAGACTAATGTGCTGAATTAGCATACTGCGGAAAAACAGTATACTAAAACAGTGTAGTAGCTGTTACACTACTGCACCGTGAATTTTACTTGTAGACAGTTAATTTACAATCGTCAAAAGACAAATTCCATGTTACATTGCATGCACGCTCCTCATCAGTTAAGTATGAATTCATCATATCACTCTTGACATTCATAAACTCAGTAAGGGCGCGTGCCTGAAGATCATTAAACCCACTAAAGGTCGGATTATTGATAATGGTGTCTTTGGCATCCATGGAATGCTTTTCAATAATTGTTGAAACAATATCTGTAATTGCATTGTAGGCAATTTGTGTCTTTTTAATTTTACCGCACAGTTCCTTGTCAATCACTTCTGTGCGCTCAACCTGCTTAACATCTTTAGCAAATGTAATGTCTAAAATTCCAGTGGTGTAATCAAGCTTCCAATCTGTAACCACAGAACCATCAGGAACCCTGCCGGCATCTTCAACATAGGTTTTAAGCATATTCTGTTTTAAAGAATCCCACTCCTGCATTGCTTCTGCAGCACGCTTAAGTAATGATACAAAAAGAACTGTCTGTGTTAAAGTGTCCTTAAGATTCATTGCATGTGTTTCAAGCAGATTGATAATAACACTTTTCTGTGACTGAAAATTGATATCTGCCACGCGGATATCATCACAAGTATCCTTATCAATTGTTATCTGCTGCTTTGTATTCTCGAACTTCAGTATCTGATTCATTTACGTACCCTCCTAATGATTTAACTAAATTAACTAAGTAGTTGTATTCTTCTTCGCCTATAATTGGTACAGCCCACTGCTTTGGAACCCAAAGGTCAAAGACTTTCGGAATTTTATACTTTTTATAGTACTGATTCCAGTAATAAACATTTGCTAAAACTCTGCCTCTGTGAGTCTTACAAATATTTGTATCACGATGATCAGCGGTACCATACTTCTGATAATTCCAAGCTGAGCACCAAGAGCATCCCTCCGCAATTGGACAATAGAAGCACTCGTCTGTAGACTGCGTTCGTCTGTCAACAGCATTTAAACAAGCAACACAATCTTTGTCTTTCTGGCATGTAGCAAGACCAGTATGCACATTACCAATTCTCATAGGTGCTCTACTAGCACCAAGACTACTCTCCATGTAACGAATGCATGGGAAAAGCCAGCCATCTGGATCCATACTAAGCATGGAACCTGTACCGCCACACCAATTCTGCAGATCAGTTTCTTCTTTTGGATGCCCTAATGTAGACTGATATAATGAACAATCTAAAAGCTTGTACTTATTATCAGAAAGCATAAAGTCAGCAAACTTCTTCATTAAATGATATAGCTGTCCTGCCTGCTCATCAGTCCACTCTGCTTCATACACACAATTGGCATTGACCTCTGTATAACCAAGCCCAACGATATGCATCAAAGCATCATAAATGTATGGAAGATTGTCTGGTGAAATAGTGATCTTGCTTCCCATGTAATACCCTCGATTCATCCAGTCCTGGGTAGCGTACTCTGCAAGATCATAACTTCCTCTGCCATCTGGGAAAACGCGGCAAGCATCATGCAGTTCCTTATTACCATCAAGGGTAACTGAAAAACTAATACAGTCCTTATTCTTCTGTAGAAATTTCTGAACTTTTGGATCAGTATACAGTACACCATTACTACAGATACTAATGCAAAACTTATCTGCCCACGGATGATTTAACTCGATTGTACGTAATCTGAAATAATCGACAATCTGATCAATTAAATCAACCTCAAGGAAAGGCTCGCCGCCAATAAATTCAATAACAATACCAGGAGAGTTCTTTACGCTGACATACTCGCTAAAGCCGTCCTCACCTGAAAGAAGTTTATCAATAAATAATTTTGCGTCTTCAAACTTCATTCTCCTAACGCTCTTGTTGATCTGATAACAGTAGGTGCAAGCCAAGTTACACTTATCAGTAACCTGGAAAGTAACAGTTCTAGTAAGTATACGATCCGGCCCCATAGTAGCTGAACCTTCTGATGCATCCGGATAACACTTAGCAATAAAATCTGTGAAACTCGTAAACTTTCTTTGAACAGTATTTGGATCTATCAAATACTGTTCATCTGGAACAATGGCTTCTTTACTGGTAAGCACTAAATGTCTGTAATTATCAGAAAACTGAAAAGATGACTCTTTAACATGTTTTCCTGCAACCAAATCAATAACACTTTCCATAACAGCGCTAGACTTAAAGTAAGCAACAGAAAAGTCTGACAACAAATTCTGATAATGATCTGAGTTAAGCCAATCATCAGTAGAGTCATTTAAATGTTGATCCAGCATAAAAACGACCTTGTTTTGCGCCATTCTAGCTTCAAACTCCATCTTCTGAATAGCTAATGCGAGATCTTCTCGCAAGTATACATCTAATGTAAACATTCAATTTTTCCTTTCTTTATTTTATGAAATAAATCATTATTCTTATATAAATAGTGCGCAGCACTATTCAAGGTAATAAATTTTCTAATATCATGAATAAATTAAAATGAGTGATAGCTTTTACACTATCGCTCACTAAATCAAGTTGTTGAAACTGTTAAACCTCCAGCGCACCCTGTACCGCAAGAAGCAGTGCACGTCTGTAGGCAACCATTACACATTCCAATACAACTTCCAATACACAAACCAGTGCAAGCTGCTCTGCATGATGAAGATTCTGGTGAGATACCAACAGACTCGCCAGCAGCACGTCTTGCATTAATTGTTGTTTGCGTTTCTCCATTAAATTGTTCCCGTGAAAGCCTATCAGTTTCCTGAATAAGACTGGAATTCCAAGTTTTAGGAATAGGATTTCCTGTGACTGTTGACTCCAACCCTGCAATATCATGTATCTGTAATAAAAGGTCAACAGTTTTCCTTCCATACTCAGAATAAATCTTACCATCTTTTGTTGGTGTGTGAATAAAATCATATTCGCTACCAGCAAACTGAGAAACTGAACCATAAGCACGAGATGGAGTCCATAAACGGTTTGATGGTCCTGAACCATTACGACGCTGCATCTCTGCTTTTATCTTGGCTTTCAGGGTAACTAATTCACTTCGACTTAGACCCATTGAAACCTCCATTCTTTAAGCGTAAGCTGATGTATTACAAGAAGTATAACAGCCATTACTGCAACTTCCATTGCAACCTCCGCAATTACTACAACCATTACAATTTGAGCAGCCTGTACTACAGCTGCCTTGGCAGTGCCCTGTACAAGTATTCTCACAATCATTTGCGCATGTCCTTGTGCAAGTTCCGTTGCAACCGCCATAACATGTACCAGTACAGCCATATCCACATGAGCTACCACAGCCAGATGAGCATTCACCGCCACACCCTTCACAATCCCCAACGCAGCCACTGCAATTCCCACCACATGATCGATGACATGTTTCAGTACAGCCATCTCCGCACCCAGTTGAGCAGGCTCCATCACAACTGCAACCATTAAGACTCATTGTATTTCCAGCACAACTAGCGCAATCAAAAGCTTCAACTTCAGCAGTCTTATCAATCGTTATAGCAACTGCTAAGGCTAATGTAGATACAGTTACAGTCTTTACAGCCTTTTTTAAGATATCATTATTATTTTTAGTCATTTTAATCTCCTCTTAATGAGGAAACTAAATTATGCATAAGCACTTGAATTACATGATGTATAGCACCCAACACTGCAGCTACCATTGCAGCCACCACAATTAGAGCAGCCATTGCAATTTGAACAACCTGTAGAACATCCACCTTGGCAATGCCCAGTGCATGAATTCTCGCAGTTATCTGCACATGATCTAGTGCAAGTTCCTTTACAACCACTATAACAGCCATCATAGCAATTATTTGCACAATCTATAACGCAGCCAGTTTGACAACCCGTATCACAACCGTAAGAGCAAGACCCGCCACATCTACCGCATCCGTCACTACATGCACCAGCACAAAAATTACCGCAAGCACATCCACTATCTGAGCCTTTAGATGAGCCACCACAATTTCCAGAGCAATCAGCACCATCAGCCTTTGCAATTTCAGGGGCTATAGTAGATATTACAGCTAATGCTGTAGATATGGTTACAGTCTTTACCACATTTCGCAATTTATCATCTTTAGTCATTAAAACTCCTTTCAGAGAAACTAAAGATGCTGAAAATTAAGCGTAGGCTGACGAACTGCAGGAAGTATAGCATCCAGCTGAGCATGAACCATTGCATCCGCCGCAATTAGAACAACCGTTGCAGGAAGTACACCCAGTTGAGCAACCGCCTTTGCAATGACCAGTACATGAATTTTCGCAATTATCGGCACATGTCCTAACACAAGATCCAATGCATGAAGTTTCACAGTTGTCAGCGCATGTTCTTACACAAGATCCGGTACAACCATCACAAGAGTGGTCACAACCATTACATCCGCCAATACAGCCACTTTTACAATCCCCAATGCAACCTCCAGAGCAACTACTGTCGCAGTCATTAGAACATACACTGTCACAACCATGACTGCAACCGCCCATACATACAGTACATTGGCCTGAGCATCCATTAACGCAAGAGCTATTTCCTGAAGATTGACTGGACGTACTCACACAAGATCCAATACAGCCGCCAATGCAAGTGCCAATGCAGTCTGCATTGACAACTTCTTTATTTTCATCAACAGTAGCAATCACTGCCAGTACTAATTCTGCTACTGTACAAGTGCTTACTACTTTCTTTAGCTTCTCTCTATTTTTATTCTTATTGTTTTGATCCAAAGTGAGCGAGCTACTCTCTCTCTCTCTCTCTCTCTCTCTCTCTCATAATATTTACCTCAGAAGAAAAGCTAAAGATGACTTAAGATTTATGCATAGGCACTTGCATTACAGGAAGTGTAACAGCCGACTTTGCATGAACCGTTACAACCACTACAAGACTGACACCCATTACACGATGTGCATCCAGTTGAGCAACTACCTTTGCAATGTCCTGTGCAAGAACTTTCGCAATTGTCAGCACATGTTCTAATGCATGATCCGGTGCAAGTTCCTGTACAACTGCCAATACAACCACCAGAGCAGCCTCCTGAACAGTCATTAGAACAACTGCCACCACAACTATTACAATCATGTAAACACCCGCCACTGCAACTACTGTCGCAATCAGATTGGCATGCACTACTACAACTGGCGCACCCTGCTGAACAATCACGGCATGAACTTTGACAAGCAGCTGCGCAAGATGCATCACAACCACCACCTCCGCAGTACGAAGCGCAATCAGCGGTACATCCCGTACCACAATGATTTCCACATGTGCCACAGGTTGTCTCGCATCCTGAACAAGCCGAAGCAGCTACCTTGGTATCTTGAGCGACGGTTTCAGCCACTGCTAAAACTAAGCATGTAGCAGCACCAGAATTTATTACTTTCTTTAGCTTTTCTTTATTTTTGTTAGTTAAATTGTTATCATTATCTGGAGAGCTGTTGATCTCTCTCTCTCTCTCTCTCTCTCTCTCTCTCTCTCTCTCTCTCTCATTTGATCCC
>OJMN01000240.1_pt1 | contig 35186 bp, 38 predicted proteins | sample 1597261 | NCBI WGS metagenome assembly OJMN01 (sample SAMEA2452130, study PRJEB22498) | human gut metagenome | biome: human feces; feature: human gut; material: feces | place: Australia | collected 2012 | reverse complement strand
GTCGAGGTGAAACTTAAAATGGAAAAATCAGTATTTGAGACATTATTTTAAGTTAATGTAAACGACCATGTAGAGAAGAAAAATGGCTTATCTTATCTATCCTGGCCGTATGCATGGGCTGAAGTAAAAAAACGTTTTCCAGATGCAAATTACAAAGTTTATGAAACGGAAACAGGTTGTATTTATTTTACCGATGGAAAAACTTGTTGGGTGAAGACTGGCGTTGAAATCGCTGGCCTTGAGCACATCGAATATTTGCCGATAATGGACTATAAAAACAAGTCAATTAATCTTGAAAATGTCACAAGTTTTGATGTAAATAAAACGATTCAACGGAGTTTAACAAAGGCTTTAGCACGCCATGGGTTGGGGCTTTATCTATACTCTGGTGAGGACTTGCCGGAAATTGAGACTGAAAAAATCAGCGTCAAAGATGCAAAAATTCTTCAGAATGTGGTGAAAAACTTTAACGAACCTGATAAACTGTATGCTACGCTTTTAAGAAAATATAACGTAAACAGTTTTAGAGAATTGACAGTTAAGCCGCGAGTTGAAATCTTGGACGGACTGAATGAATTATCGAAAAAGAAGGAGGAACAAAATGGAAATAAAATTCACAGTACCGGGGTCACCAAAGGGCAACGTGACGTTGCATCCATATTGCACATAGAGAAAGTGCGAGCAAGTAGCCATTTTGCCTGCACTCAAAAATGGACGCAAATTGCCCGCGTGGGCTCCACGCAGACCGCGAGTACGCAGGATTAATGGGCAAAGCGTGGCCTATACGCCAAGGCAGACAATAGAATATGAAAATCTTATAAGGGCAAGTTATACAGCCATTTCTAAAGCAAAATTCGAGAGGAATTTACCGTTAGAAATCAGTATACTTGCCCTTTTCCCTATTCCGAAATATGCCAGCAAGAAAACAAAAGAATTAATGATAAATGGCTATATTTTTCCAACGAAAAAACCGGACGGGGATAATAGTGCGACACGTTCCTAAGTGAAAAGCTTAGGCACTAAAACAAGAATGAAAGATCAGTTTTAGGAGAACTGCTAACTCGATGAGTGGAATGATGGATTAACAACCTGAAACGCTCACTCTAATACTCCGATTGGCAATGAAAATTGTCAAAAGCTCGGTGAAGACGGCAGAGAGTGACCGTAAATTGCGATAGAGCAATACGAAAGCTGTCTGGAGGCAGATGGTGTAACCTATATGCCGGGAGTCTACAAAATATCCATGGAGAGTATGAACGAAAGAGTTCTGACAAATACGCGAATGTACGGGTCTAAAACGCTGAATGCACAGAAATGTGTATGCCTGTGAAGCAGGTGCCAGTGAGGAAAAGTAAGAATTGTTTTTATAAAATTCCTTATTTCGTTACAGGCGAAATCAAGCTGGCAGGCTCAAAGTGTACTCCTAAAGATATATTAAAAGATAGGGTTATCGGAACGTGGTAAGCTGCAGAACGTACATTGTACGGTGATGACGAAGAATGATAAGCATCTTAATCTGCAGTGAAAGTAGTGGCATAGTACCGATGAAACAGTGATAACAAACTGTGGAGGGATAGCCACAAGTCAATATAAACAAAATTTAAAAGGTAAGTGAGCAAACGTAGCTTCGAGTAAGACAAAGAAAATCAAATCCGAGAGGAGATGATGCCTATGTTGGTTTCGAAGAAACTAAGACACCTCGAATATTACGATCTACAAAGAACTTTTGATGAACTATATGAGAAAAGTCAAAAAGGACATAAGTTTAGTAACCTTTTTGAAATAATTGCCAGTGACGAGAATATAAAATTGGCGTACAGGAACATCAAGAGAAATAAAGGAAGTAAAACAGCAGGTGTCGATGGATTAACAATAAAAAATGTAAAAAAACTTTCCGAAGAGAAATTTTTAGAGATAATTAAGAAAAAATTAGCATGGTACAGCCCAAAGGCTGTAAAACGTGTAGAAATCCCAAAGCTTGATGGAAGAAAAAGACCACTTGGAATCCCAACAATAATGGATAGAATTGTTCAGCAATGTATTTTACAAGTGTTAGAACCCATATGTGAAGCGAAATTTCACGAAAGAAGTAATGGTTTTAGACCAAATCGGTCGGCAGAGCATGCAATAGCCCAATGCTACAAAATGATTCAGCAGCAAAACTTACATTTCGCTGTAGATATAGATATAAAAGGATTTTTTGATAATGTTGACCACGCTAAACTCATAAAACAAATGTGGAACATGGGTATTTGCGATAAAAAGTTGCTTTGTATTGTAAAAGAAATGCTAAAGGCGCCGATTGTGCTACCGATCGGGGAAAAAATATACCCGACTAAGGGAACTCCGCAAGGCGGAATACTATCGCCACTTCTTTCAAATATTGTGCTTAATGAGCTTGATTGGTGGATTGCCTCTCAATGGGAGGATATACCAACTAGAACAAAGTACAAATGTTTCACCCACAAAAATGGGAGCCTCAACAAAAGTGCCATTTACGTACAGATTAGAAAAACCAACTTAAAGGAAATGTTCATTGTGCGATACGCTGATGATTTCAAAATCTTTTGCAGAAAACGCAGTGACGCAATAAAAATCTTTGAAGCAGTAAAAATGTGGCTTAAAGAAAGGCTAAACCTTGAGGTTAGTGAAGAAAAATCAAAAATAGTGAACCTCAAAAAGAACTATTCTGAATTCCTGGGGTTCAAATTAAAAGCGATAAAAAAAGGCAAAAGGTATATTGTGAAATCACACATGACGGATTCCGCTGTAAAAAAGGCAGAGGAAAAGTTAATAGCAAGGATAAAAGAAATAAGAAAGTCTGGGGTAGCAGAGGAAAAAGAAGCCTTAGCTATAAATTATTACAACGCTACTGTGTGGGGAATTCATAATTACTATGGGATAGCAACGTGCATAAGCCTCGATTGCCAAAAAATTCGAAGGCGAATAAGGCTTGTCATGTACAACAGGCTCAGAAACAAAATAGTTAAAACAGGAAGTATATCCAACAAATATATCAATAATGTATATGGAAAGAGTGCGCAAGTTAGATACATAAATGACAAACCGCTGTGCCCAATTGGATATATAAGGACAAAACATCCAATGTTTAAAAAGACGGTGATAAATAAGTATACCGAAGATGGCAGAAAAGAGATTCACGAAACTTTAGGAGTAAATCTAAAAGTTCTCCACGAGTTAATGGATCAACATGTTATTTGTAAAAGTATCGAGTACATGGACACTAGAATGTCGATATATTGTGCACAGAAAGGCAAGTGTGCTGTGACAGGAAAAATATTAGAAATTGAGGAAATCAATTGTCATCATAAAGTACCTAAAAAACTTGGTGGTGACGATGACTATAGAAATCTAATAATCATACATAGCGACGTCCACAAACTCATACATGCAAAGACCACCGAAATCATTGAAAAATACTTTAACCGTCTGAATTTAACCAAAGAAATGCTAATGAAAATTAATAATCTAAGGAAACTAGCTCAACGAGAGGAAATTTAAAATTAGTCTAAAGTTTCTCGTAGAAACGTGTAAGCTTACTTAAACCCATGCTAAATTTTTATATTGATGGAACGCCGTGTGCGGTGAAAGTCGCATGCACGGTGTGGAGCGGGGGAAAATCTGGAGAGCACTCAAAGGATTACCTATCGCTATTCATCAAAGCTATCTTGGATGCGTTAAATGGTGTTGCTTATCGAGATGATTCTCAGATTTGTAGGGTTTATTTTGAAAAAATGTACGCCGAAATTGCAGAAACAAAAGTTTTAATAAAAAATTATGAGGTGGGTTAAATTATGAAAACGACAAAAATTTATAATAACGAAAAAGAGGTTTACAGCGGTAATTGCCATGTTAATATGGTAATTTTCAGAGGTAGAATTTACGATGAATTAAAAAAAGTTGGTAAAGATGGAATAAAATTTTCACTGCAATTAAGCAATGGAAAAGACTCGAAAACTGGTGAATGGAACAAGCCAACATTTGCTGATTGTACTGCGTTTGGAGAGACTGCAAAGCGTATTTTAAAAGAGTACAAGGCAAAAGATGAGATTTGGCTTATTGCAAAATATTACTCAAAACAGCAAGATGGCAAGTATTATAAGGGTTTCATTGTTCGCGAAATTATCACTGAACAAGAAATTCAACAGGCTGGAGAAACTGTGTTTGACAACGATTTGCCATTTTAGGGGGGGTGAGCTTGAGTGCAAAGAGATTTTAAAGGAGTCTGGATACCAAAAGAAATTTGGTGCCAGAACGATTTGAATATCACTGAAAAAATAGTGTTGTCAGTAGTAAGCACACTTTCAGAGCAGGATGATGGTTGTTTTGCAAACAATGAATATTTTGCACAACTTTTAAATTTGAGCAAAGGGCGAGTTTCAAAGATAATAAATCTGTTGGTGAAAAAAGGTTACTTGGAAACGAATTTTTCTTACTACTCAGAGATGAGAAAAGTCGAAAAAAGAAAAATAAAAATTTGTATGGAAGGTGGTCAAAAAGAACCACAAAACACCAGTTTTGAGGTCGTAAATAACCAGGGGTATAGTCAAGAACAACCATACCCCCTAGTCGAAAACAGCCAGGATATAATATATAAATATAAAAAAGATTATAATAATATATCTTCGTCGCAGATTTTTGACGCGGAACCCGCGCAGGCGATTCGCGAACAAAATTTTACTGAAATTTCAAGGAACTTACCCGCGAAACGAAAAATCAACGACGAGAGGGTTAAGAAAAAGAAAGTTTTTGAAGCTGACAGTGAGGCATATTTGTTGGCGAAATTTTTAGAAAGATGCATCGCAGAAAATAATCCGAGATTTCCGCAGAATGAAAGACAACGCCAGCGATGGGCAAAAGACTTTGACCTAATGCTTCGCATAGACAGGATTGATGCAGATGATATAGCTGCGGCAATAGAGTGGAGTCAGAATGATAACTTTTGGCGTAGCAACATTTTATCAGGCAAGAAACTGAGAGAGAAGTACCAGCAATTAGCAATGAAAATGAACAGCAGGAAGTGAGCAACATGAAGATACAAGATGAAGTAGCCAAAAGCGCCGAGATGTGCGTTATCGGCGCAATGTTAATCGATGAGAAAGCTCTGGCAAATGTCATTCAGACATTAAAGCCGGAGCATTTCTATTTTGACGAGTTGAAAGCAACTTATCAAGCTATTTTAGAGCTATCTAGTGAAGGAAAAAGCATCGATTTTGTATCAGTCTTGAAAAAGCTTGTGGCAAAAGGCATTTATGATGAAAAACAAGCCAAACAGATGCTTTTTGAATGTGCAGACTTAGTTCCATCTGTTAGCCAAGTGGAGAGTTATGCAAAGACCGTGATTGATAGCTTTAAAGCTAGAAAGTTACGAGAAATTGGTACTCGGCTGGCCTTTGATGGCGTATTTGCGGAGAATGTGAACGATGTCGCTGACGAGGTTATGAGCGAGCTCTACGAGGTGGTTTCAGAACAACACAAAAAGAGCTTAAAAACTGTAGGAGACATCGGAACTCAGGTTTTTGAGGCTTACAGCAGCAGTGGACAAGATTTAGAAAACCGCTCACATACTGGTTTTTCGCGGCTAGATGAAATTTTGAAAGGTATGTCAGCTGGAAATTTGATAATTCTAGCGGCAAGGCCCAAGCTTGGGAAAACCGCATTTGCTCTATCAATTGCTGAGAACGTGGCGAAATCTGGCAAAACGGTCGCTTTTTATTCGCTGGAGATGGAAAGCTCAGAAATTTATGAGCGACTGCTTTCTAAGAGAGCTCAAGTCCCAATGAATACGCTAATTGAGCGCGGAGCCCGCGCAGGCAATTCGCGTTCTGAAAAAGATAAAGAAACCGGTTTTTCTGCTCGCGATTTGGAATTTCTGAAAAAGAAAATCAACGAGTTAAGCGCTCTGCCGAAAAAAGTCAATGATAATCCAGCTTGTGCAGTTAATGACATTCGGCTAGAATCCCAGTTGGTTAAAAATTTAGGACTAATTGTGATTGATTATTTGCAGCTAATGCGAAGCAGTAAAAAGTTTGAAAGTAGAAATTTGGAAGTTGGCGCTATTTGCCGGGAACTTAAGTGTTTAGCTTCAGAACTGGGTGTGCCGATTTTGTGCTTGTCGCAGCTAAATCGCACAAGTGATGAAAGTATGAGACCAAGTCCGTCAGAGCTTCGAGATAGCGGTTCTATTGAACAGGATGCAAACAAGGTCATTTTGATGTGGTGCATTGAAAAAAATTTGAATGAGCGAGGTTTTGTAGAGAGCAAAACAATTGGTGTTGATGTAGCCTTGAATCGGCGTGGCACGACTGGTGTCACGCTTTTTAATTTCAACGGCAATTATATGCAGTTTACAGAACTTGACCGTAAGTACGAAGAGTCAAAACCGAAGAAGATTTGGAGGTAAATGCAATGGACATTAAGTTAGTGAAAGCATTTTTGGGAAAGACAGTCTATTACGACACTGGACAAATAAATTTTGAAGGCTGCAGGCGCGGTGGCCGCGCAGCCAAGACGCGAACAAACTTTAAACGCAGGCAAAAGGGCTATTTTCTCACGTTTTTTTGTGTGCGAATTGGATGCAACGTCACGTTGCTCAAGCGGAGTTGGCCGATCCAACCTGCAAAAAATCGGTATATATCGTTCCACTTGAAAAAGTCAAGAGAGCAAATGAAACTTAGAGGAAATAATCGAAAAGTACAGTTAAAAAATTAATTTTTGGAGGACGTAATGATGAACAATTTAATAAAAATAAACTTTGAAAACAATAGACCAACAGTTTTAGGGAGAGATTTACATGAAGCATTGCAAGTAGAAACGAGGTACAATGACTGCTTCAAAAGGATGCGAGAGTACGGTTTTAGTGAAGGAATAGACTTTTACTCAATTTTGAGTAAAACCTCCGAAGGCGGCAGACCAAGTACTGACCATCAATTGACAATTCAGATGGCAAAAGAATTATGTATGATTCAGCGAACGGAAATAGGCAAACAGTGTAGACAATATTTTATTTCGATTGAAGAAAAATGGAATTCTCCAGAGGCAACTATGTCACGAGCATTACAGTTTGCGCAAGCACAGCTTGAGGGAATTAGAAAGCAAAACAAATGTCTTGAAAACACAATTGCCATCCAAACGCAACAAATCTCAGAGATGATGCCAAAAGCTAGTTATTACGACGTTGTGCTAAACTGTAAGGATTTAGTATCTATGTCAGTAATCGCAAAAGATTATGGCTGGAGCGCGTCAAGGATGAATAAGTATTTGCACGAAAAGGGCGTTCAATTTCGGCAAAGTGATATTTGGCTCCTGTATCAGAAATATGCAGAAAAAGGATATACAAGCACAAAAACGCATACTTATCTCGACAATAGCGGCCAGCATACGAAGGTTCATACGTACTGGTCGCAAAAAGGAAGGCTATTCATTTACGATTTATTGAAAAAAGATGGAATATTGCCGCAAGTTGAGAGAGGTGGAGAAATTTTATGACAAAGAAAGACCGGCGTGGCGCCGGAGCCGAGTTCGCGCTCAGGCATGCAGAAAAATCAAACGATTTCAACCACGCAATGAGCTTACATGAATTAAAAAATTTATATTACCTGAAAAAGGAAATAAAAGAGCAACAGCGAAGAATTGCTGAGTTAGAAACCCTAGCAATTAATTGTTCAACAAAAATTACCGGATTACCAACAGGAACTGGTATCTCGGACAAAATTGGAAACTATGCGGCGCAAATAGCTGATTTAAAAGCATTATTAAACTTAAATTTGAAGAAACGCTTTTACGAGCTGAATCGGATAAACAGCTATATTGATGGCGTGGAGGAGCCGCTGATAAAACAGATTATGATTTACCGATTTGAGTGTCACATGAGTTGGTTGCAGATTGAGAGGGCTATTGGAGGAAAAAATCGAGCAGAAAGCCTTCGTAAAAAACTTTACAGATATTTGAATAAAAAATAAAGTTGTCCCGATTTGTCCCGGTATAGTGTGATAAAACAGTATCATGGAATAATATTCCAATGCCTTTCTTGTAAGGAGTACTTTAGATGAAGTGCTCCTATTAATTTTTAAAAAGAAATAAAAAGTTGTCCCGATTTGTCCCGGTCTTATGTGATAAAATGGTATTGTTGAAATTTTTTTCATAACCTTTCTCCTCGGAGCGTCTGAAATACAGGCGCTCTGCTTTTATTTAAAACGGAGGCGATGTCCAATTAAGAAATCGTGCAAATACTGCGGACGAATTCATGTTGAAGGATGCATCTGTAAAAGGAAACCAATTAAGAAAAAGAAAATTGATGATGCAGTAAGATTCAGGAATAGTTCAGCTTGGAACAAAAAGCGCCAACAAATTAAAAAACGAGACAATTATTTGTGCCAGATGTGCATTCGAGAAATGTATGACACGTATCGCAAATACAATTGTGATGACTTGCAGGTTCATAATGCAGTGCCAATTAACGCAAGCAAAGAACTGCGACTTGATGATAATAATTTAATTACTCTTTGTTCTATGCACCATGCGATGTGCGACCGTGGTGAGATATCGTCTGATGAAGTCAAAAAAATAATTTCTGAGCAAGAAAATAACGCAAGATAAAATCCGCGGGCAGGAAGCTTTTTTTATTTGAAAATCTGTGTTCGCGAATTGGATGCAACGTCACGTTGCCCCCCCAGCCTGCGGGTGAAAATGCCCGAGAATGGCTTAACACCGACAGCCCCGGTAAATTTACACCGACATTTCGCGCGCGCGAGTTTTTTGGAAAAAGACCCATATGGAATGGGCTGAATGGTATTTTTTTAGTTTAAAATAAGTATGGAAAGAAGGAAATTGATGAGAAAATTTGAATATGTGGAAATAGAAAAATCAAGCCACACGAGAAAAATGCAAGGACTCACAGTGAAGAACAAATTCAAAAAATTGCCGAAAGCATAAGAGAGTTTGGCTTTTTAAATCCCATTTTAATTGATGAAAATTACATGATAATCGCTGGTCATGGAAGACTTTTAGGGGCAAAAAAATTAGGTCTTTTGGGTGTGCCATGTATATTTGTAGAAGATTTAAACGAAGCACAAAAGTCTGCATATATAATCGCCGATAACAGATTGGCTGAAGATGCAGGCTGGGATATGTCGGTATTAAGCGAAGAACTGAGAGGGCTTATGGACATCGATTTTGATATCGAATTGACGGGATTTACGCTGGATGACATTGAATTGGATTTTGGTGAAGCTGAAGTCAAAGAAAGTGAAATTCCAGAACTAAAACCAGAACCAAAGTCTAAAGTCGGAGAAATATATCAGCTTGGAAAACATCGGTTAATGTGCGGTGACAGTACCTGCGCTGAAGATGTAGAAAAATTGATGAGTGGAGTTAGAGCCGATTTGCTGTTAACAGACCCACCATATAACGTAGATTACACTGGAAAAAATTCAAATTTGCTGAAAATCGAAAATGATAATATGTCTGACGAAAAATTTGAAGAATTTTTAAAAATAGTAGAGAAAAATGAATTTAAAAATGTTAGTTTTGGAAAAATATCATATGGAATGTACTTAAATATAGACGGTTATTATTTAGAAGAATATTTTATACTGATATTTAAACTGAATTTTGAACAAGAGATTTTTAGTTTTACATATGGCATTCGGATTCAAAAGGTTACAGTTTTAGAGCTGCGTGTTTGGACGTTGATTGGCAGGTTCGGCAATGTTTGATTTGGAATAAAAATTCGATGGTTTTGGGGCGGCAAGACTATAATTGGAAGCATGAACCATGCCTTTATGGGTGGAAAAAAGGGGCAAGCCATTTTTGGGCAAGTGACAGAAAGCAAACTACGGTCATGGACTTTGAGAAACCACAAAAATCAGAAAAACACCCAACAATGAAGCCTGTCAGCCTGTTTGATTATCAAATAAAGAATAATACGAAAAAGGGAGATGTTGTTTTAGATATATTTGGAGGTAGCGGAACAACGCTAATTGCATGTGAGCAGAATGGGAGGCCTGCATATTTAATGGAATTATCACCTAGTTATGTTGACGTAATTATAGAACGCTGGGAAGATTTGACTGGCCAAAAAGCGAAAAAACTTAACTGATGATGGATAAAGGAGGCAAAAATATGGATAGAAAACTTAATTTGAAAGAGCAAGCTGAAGAAATTTTGAAAATTGCTGAAGAACGAGGGGTTCATCAGAATTTTTTCTTTATGACAACGTTTAAAAGGTATCAAGTGCAAATTCAGATGCTTAATGACTTAGAGCGGGCTTTAAAAGAGCGCGGTACCTTGATTACGAAAGAATATGTTAAGGGACGGCAAAATTTGTACGATAATCCAGCAATAAATGCATACAACCGTACGTCTGACAGCGCAAATCGGACAGTAGCAACGATAATGAAGATAATAAGTGGTTTTGATGATGATGAAAACAAAGAAAAAGAAGAAGACCCGTTGATGAAAATAATAAATGGAAGTAATTGATATGGAACATGGCGGGTATAAATATGCTCAGAGTGTGGTAAAAAAGGCAATACCAGCGCCTAAGTATGTTATAAAGCAGTGCGAGGAGTTTCTGAAAATCTGTGATGGAAAAGATGAAAGATATTTTCTAGATGAGCAAAAACTGAGTCAAATTGATGATATTTTAAAATTGCTTGTAATGCCTCGAGGACTTAAGGCCGGAAACAGCATTTATGAATGTTCGTGTGGGTATCAATGGCTTTTATATGCAGCTGCACTTTGTGTTGTTCACCGGGAAAATTCTAACCGTAGGCAATATGAGACTGTTATCTTAGAAGTCGCAAGAAAAAACTTTAAGACATTTACGATTGCAACCATTTTCGTGTTGCTTTTTTTATTGGAACCGAAATTCAGCAAATTCTACTCAGTGGCTCCAGATGGTGCTTTATCACGTGAAGTTAAGACAGCGATTGAAGAAATCTTAAAATCGAGTCCGCTTGTCTATCAAAACAAGGGTACACCTCGTTTTAAAGTTCTGCGCGACTATATCGAATTTATTCCAAATGAAAACCGATATACACCGCTCAACTACAGCAATTCTAGAATGGACGGTAAACTTCCAAATGTCTTTTTGGCTGATGAAGTCGGGGCTTTGCCTAACTCTTATGCAATTGAAGCTATGCGTTCAGGGCAATTAAATATTTTGAATAAGCTCGGTTGCATAATTTCAACGAAGTATCCAACAGCAAGCAATCCCTTTGAAGACGAGGTCAATTATGCTAAGAGAATTTTAGACGGCACGCAAAATGACGAGACCGTCTTTTCCCTACTCTATGAACCTGAATGCACCGAAAACTGGGCAAGCGATGACATGATTTTAAAGCATGCAAATCCGGTTGCTTTAGAGATTTCCGAAATTTGGGATGATCTTTTAAAAAAGCGAGCTAGAGCCATTTCTGTAGAGTCTGCACGAGAAAATTTTCTCACCAAGCACTGCAACATAATTTATCAGGGTGCTGGAACCGAAAGTTTTATAGACATCAAAGATTTGCAGTGTTGTCGAGTCAATAAAATCGATTGGACTGGACGTGAAGTCTACGTTGGTGTGGATTTGTCAATGAGCAACGACAACACAGCGGTAGCAATTTGTGCTGAGGAAGATGGCAAAATTTTAGACGATGTAGTTTGCTTTATTCCTGAAGGACGAATAGATGAAAAAAACAAGTTTGAAAAGCTTGATTACCGCCGATTTGTAGCCGCTGGTAAGTTATCGCTTGTGGCAATAGAACCATCGATTATGGTGCTGTAGAAGATTTTGTTTTTTCAATTGAAGAAAAATATGGCGTTACTGTGAGAGCAATTGGTTTTGACCGCTATAATGCAATTTCGAGTGCACAAAAGTGGAACCAACGGTACAATACGGTTGAAATCCGGCAGCACAGCGACACCTTGCATCCGCCGACCAAGCATACGCCACTTTTTTCGTGAAAAAAGTCGGCATAAAAAAGCCTATGGGGCGGATTTCGATTCCGCCCCCTTCACACCCCCACCTAAACGACTCAAAGGGCTTTGCCCTTTGGAAACCCCGCTTTAAACGAATATGAGCAGAGTATAAACATTCCGGCGGTAGCGAGGTGTGTGAACTTAATTTCCGAAACTGTGTCGACGGAGCACAGTTTAAAAAGGCTTTAGTCCGGGATTATTTGCTAAATGGCAGCGCTTATGCCTACATAAACAAGCAGTGGAATTCGGTTAAGTCGCTGCACTACGTGGACAGCAAAAACGTCACGATAAATCAGAACTTTGACCCGATTTTCAAAGATTACAACATTTTAATTCAGGGCAAATCATATAAGCCCTTTGAATTCTTAAAAATATTGCGTGCGACCAAAGACGGAGCGCGTAGTAATGGTGTTGTTGATGAAAACGGTGAGCTCTTAAAAGTTGCATATACAACGCTTAAGTTTGAACAGAATCTCATTTCAACCGGAGGCAACAAAAAGGGTTTTATAAACGCAAAAAATCGGTTAACTAAAGAAGCCACCGATGCGTTAAAAGCTGCGTGGTATAAGTTCTATTCCAACAATGACGAAAACGTCATAATTTTAAACGATGGGTTGTCGTTCCAAGAAGCCAGCAACACCAGCGTAGAAATGCAGCTGAATGAAAGCAAAAAATCGATGTCCGACTCGATTTTAGAAATTTTCGGTGTGCCTACAAATTGGGACTTGGAAACATTCGTAAAGACAGCTATTATGCCGATTCTGGCAACATTTGAATGCGCATTAAACAGAGACTTACTTCTTGAAAATGAGAAGAGGCGGCGTAAGCCGTCAGCCCGAATGGGGACACCATGTGAGCAGAGCGAACGTGGCGTTTTTTATTTTGCCTTCGACACAAAAGAAATTATCAAGGGTGATATTAAAACTCGATTTGAAGCCTATAAAACCGCTTTAGAATCAAATTTAATGCAAATAGATGAGGTCCGATATTTAGAAAATCTTGAGCCTTTGGGGCTTAACTTCATCAAATTGGGACTTCAAGATGTGCTATTTAACCCGGTTACAAAAGAAGTTTATACTTCAAACACGAATCAAATTACCAATATAGAAAACAAAAATGGAGGGCTAAAAAATGAGCAATTTAATAGTATTTAAAAATCGGGATTTTGGAGAAGTCCGAACGATTAAAAAAAACGAAGAAGTGCGGTTTATTTTAAACGATGTGTGCGCAATTTTGGAAATCGCAAACGCCAGAGACACAAAATCTCGGCTTGATAAGGGGGATGTCGGCACTACCAACGTCATCGATAGTCTGGGAAGAACACAAAAAATGACAGTTATTAATGAGTATGCGTTAAAAAAATAAACTTTGAAGTCACTTTGCATTTTTTTAGAAAAGTATCTAAGTTTTTTGAAGGAAAACTTCAAAATCTATTATTTGTAATTGTATGCTAAATTTTGTATAATTTGTGTTATTGTATTAAATATTTTTAATTTTCTTTATTGACATTATTGATATAATTATCGATATGGTATATCATAAATAAAGATTATTAAAATAAGGTTGTGGTAAATTGAGTACATTGCAAGTGCAAACTGTTTTATATAATAACTCGAAAGATACTTTAATTATGTCACTTGACAGTTTAAAAAAGTCTTTAGAAGTTTCTTGTTTTTATACTAAAGAATTCACTAATGCACGAATATGCTACGGCGATGCCTCACCATTGCGTATTTTTTCTGACAAAGAAGTTGAAAAACTTAATCAAGAATATGGACAAATTTTTTCTGTCCATTATACCTACTTTAATTGCAATACGGGAACTTCAAAAGGGCACAATTTACTAGCTAAAAATTGTGATACAGATTATTTGATACTCATGAACCCTGATATAATTTTTTCACCTAGATTTCTAATAGAAGCGATAAAACCATTTAATAATGATAATTTGGATGTAGGCATAGTGGAAGGGCGACAGGTTCCTATTGAACATCCTAAAGAGTACGATGTGAGAACAGGTGAAACTTCTTGGAGCTCTGGTGCATGTTCTGTTATAAAAACAGAGCTTTTTCATAAAGTGGGGGGATATGATGAAAAAACTTTTTTCATGTATTGTGATGATGTTGACCTTTCATGGAGAATAAGACTAATAGGGAAAAAAATAATTTACCAACCTCTTGCACCTGTTTTCCATGCGAAAAGGTTATCTAGCAAGGGACAATGGCAAGCCACCAATGCAGAAGCTTACTATTCAGCAGAAGCAGCTTTATTGATGGCATACAAATGGTCGAATTCTGAACTATTGTCAAAATTAATTTTTAATTTTAAATCTAGCAAAGATGAGAATTTAATAAAAGCTGTAAATAATTTTGAAATGCGCAAAGAAAAAAAGTTACTTCCTGTACAGCTTGATAAAGAGCATAAAGTATCAGAGTTTATAAATGGAAATTATGCTGAGCATAGGTTCGCATTGTAAAATATGGCAATAGGAGAACGTAAATGAGAAACAAGTATAAAAACTTATATGCAGATGATAATGTGTATGGGCGTGTTGTGGATATAGTAAAAAGTTTAAAACTAAAAGATGAAGGGGTACATCTTGATATTGCATGTGGATATGCGGCTATAAACACTGGTTTAGGAGATCATAAGTATAGTTTTGATTATATTGGAATAGATTCAAATGAAGAATGTGTAAAATATTTGAACGAAAAAAACTTAGAAGCTTATCAACATACTTTTACCTGTAATCAAGATGATTTTTATTATATAGAAAAACTGTTAAAAGGAAGAAATCTTAAATTAATTACAGTGTTGGACTTTTTAGAGCATTTACCTCAGCCAGAAAAATTTTTGATAATACTTAATAAGCTATGTAAAAAATATAACGCACTGTTGATTGTTAGTGTACCTAATATATGTCACAAAGATATTGCCTTTAAAATGATGGAAGGTGAATTTAATTATACTGAAACAGGTTTGCTAGACAAAACACATTTATCTTTTTTTTCGGCTAAAAGGTTAGAACAATGTATGAATGATGCTGGCTTTCAGCAAGTCGCATGTAAGGACTTTTACTTGGAACAATCTGATCAACACTTTCCATCTCAAAGTACATTCCTAGCGAATTCGACTGTTGTTTATCAATATTTCGATTATATAAAAAAACTAGCAGACCCATTTGCAAGCATAAATCAATTTGTAAGAGCATATGTTTCCATTGAAAAATGTGATAAAAAAGAACTTCCTAAATCACCAAATAATCCATTCCTCTCTATAGTTACAAGAACTCAGGGAACAAGGATAGAAGCCTTGTCTGAAACACTTTTATGTTTAATTGCTCAAACTAATACCAATTTTGAAGTCCTTATAGTAGGGCATAAATTGACTGTCGAACGCCAGATAGCTGTCGAACGTGTTATAGAAGAGTTTCCTAACTGGATGCGAAAAAAAGTTCGTTTAATAAAAGTTGACCATGGCAATAGAACAACCCCGTTAAATGTTGGATTTGAACAAGCTAATGGAGAATATGTTGCTATTTTAGATGACGATGATATAGTATTTGACAATTGGGTTGAAGAATTTTATAATTTATCTAAGAAATCCTTTGGTGCCACGCTTCATACTTTTGCTTTGTTACAAAAATGGGAAGTTATAAATTATAATGGCAAAAGTGCATTACGTGCAATTGGAAGTCCAAACAGTATTTATTGCACTAACTTTGACCTTTTAAACCAGCTAAGGGGTAATACCTGTCCCACTATGACATATGCTTGCCCTAGGTATGTTTTTCAAAAACTAGGTGTAAGATTTAATGAGGAACTAACGACTACAGAAGATTGGGATTTTCTTATGAGAACTGCATTTATTACTGGTGTTGAAAACTCTAGTAAGGTAACTTCTATATATCGCATATGGGAAAATTCCCAAAATTCTTATTCTGAACATAACGAAAAAGAGTGGCAATTTAATGAATGCTATATAAAACATCAATTTGACCAAGTCCCTATTGTCCTACCCAAAGGATACGCGTCTAAGTTGTCTACTAAATATATTACTAAAAACAATAAGCAAAACGCTACACTATATGTTAACTATGGGGAAGGATTTTCTCAAAATAATTCTATGGTTGGAGATTATAATAATGACGAACATTCATGGAATTTTAAAACTTTTAAAAATGAAAAAGTTTTTTCAATTCGCTTTGACCCAAATGATGAAGGGATGATATGGGTTTCAGATATTATTATAGAAATTTATAAGAATAATGATACGATTTTAAGTTATAAAATAGACGATGTGAAATCAAATGGTTTAAAATTAAATAATGGATTATTATTTTTAAAGCCAGACCCTCAGATTATAGTTTCATTAAAAATTCCTGAAGAAATTAAGAATGTAAAAATAAAGTGTAGAATAACTTCAAATATTCCTGAATACGTGCGTGATAAAGTTTGCATCAAAATGTTTAGCATAAAAAAGGAAAATATATTTTACAAAGGTTTAAAGAATGTGTATCATGGAATTAGAAAAATAAAAAGTTATTTAAAATGAAAATAGAGAATTAGATTGATATGCCAAAGAAACTAAAGGCTAAAAATTCTTATTTTATACTAACGCTTGTAATATTGATTAGTTGCTTAGTTATTTATGCTGATTTTATTTTTGGGAATAAATTTTTTATGTTTGAGAATATTGGTTCAGACGCAAGACCTCAATTTTATGGTTCAAATGTGTTATTTTGTAAATGGGCTAGTTAAGCCGTAAATTAGAAGGGATAAATTTAAATGAACGAAAAATTTTTAAAAAAATCTTATTATCTTTGGACTGCATTTGTTGTTATTTTGTGTTATGGATTTACGCTTACAAATTTTTCTATGGGAATAGATGACGAAGCTTTTAATGGCTATTTTGAAAACAATGCTTTATTAAGTCAAGGGCGCTGGGGATATTTAATTATGAAGAAGTTCTTTAATTGTTATGAATTTCTTCCATTCTGGCGTGACTTTATTGCTATATGTTTAGTAATTTTCGGATTAACTTTATTCAATTTAATATTTATAAAATATTCTGATGGGTTATGGAATAATACTTTATCTATTATATTTACCTGTATCTCTGTGTCATTCCCATATATTGCTTCATTGTTTATTTTTATGATGACAACTGTAGAAACTGGGCTAGTCTATGTACTTGTTGCATTTTCGGTGTATTTTTATTTCTATTGGAGTTTTTTAGGTAAGCATTGGGTAAATTTAATTTATTCGGTATTTATTTTAGCTTTTGCTATTGCGTTTTCTGAAACGGCACCAGTTGTGTTTTTGTTAATCTTTTTTATAACTCATTTTTTACGTGTGATAGTCAATAAAGATACCAAATTAAGTGTATTTTTTTTATCAATTTTAAAAACTGTTGCAATGATTTTAACGTCTATTGCCTTATGGAAAGTTGGAGGTAATTTTTTTCAAAGAATTCTTCATGTAGGTAAAGCTAGCTACGTGAATAATTATATCTGTTATGACTTTAGTGGATTTGTACCGCTTTTAAGATCAGCAAAAAGGTCTGTTCTTATGCAGTATCAGTTAATTTTAACTGGAATAAGGGTAGACTATGCAACAAAAATAGTGTTAATAATGACTTGCGTCACTCTAATGAGTATTACGATTTTAGCTATAAAAAACAAGAAAATTAATATAGTTTTATATGGTCTGTGCATTGTAGTAACGCCTTTTGCTTTACCAATCATCACAGGCAACCCTTCTTTGCCGCATCGGGTTTTGATAAGTTTTTTATTCTTAGTTGGATTTTCTTTTTGTTTATTATATATATTATTTAGGGACGCTGATATAAGAGGTTTCAAAGTCAGATATATAGTTTTATTTTTGGTAATTTTAAATGTGTTTTATCAATCTAAACAAATGAACGAAATTTTCTTTGCAGATTATAAAAGTTATCAATATGATGTTGCTATGATGACACAAATTGACCATGACATTAAGGCTATAACTGACAATAACAAAATAATTTTTGTTGGCGTTCCGAAAGATTTTAATCAAGTAGTAGAACCCTCTGTTGGGAACAGCTTATTTGTTTGGGACAGAGATTGTACACTAGAATTAGAACTAGGATCATACAGACTGTATAATTTTTTTCAGCAACATGGCTATGATATCTTTCCACCACAGTCCTATGAAAAAACTAAGTTAAAGAATCAAAGTGAAAATATGAATATCTGGCCAAAACAGGGGTCTATAAAAGACTTTAATGAATATGTTATTGTGAAACTGGGGAGTTCTTTTTTAGAGAAAGCAGGGAAATAAAATGATTAATTTTAATGAACCACCATATATAGGCAAAGAGCTTGAATATGTAAAAATAGCAATTGAAAACAAAAAAATATGTGGAGATGGTCAGTTTACTAAGCTATGCAATGCATGGATTGAAGAAAAAACTGGAACCTCAAAAGCTTTGCTGACAACTTCGTGTACAAGTGCACTTGAAATGGCGGCTATGTTGTGCGATATAAGCCCAGGTGATGAAGTTATCATGCCGTCATTTACTTTTGTTTCTACGGCTAATGCTTTCGTGTTAAGGGGCGCTAAAATTGTTTTTGTAGACATTAGACCAGACACCATTAATATAGACGAAACTTTAATAGAGGCAGCTATTACTCCAAAAACAAAAGCTATCGTACCAGTCCATTATGCCGGAGTTGCTTGTGAAATGGATAAAATAATGGAGCTTGCTAAAAGGTTTAATTTAAAGGTTATAGAAGATGCAGCACAAGGTGTATCTAGCTATTATAAAAATAGAGCATTGGGGTCTATTGGTGATTTTGGTTGTTACAGTTTTCATGAAACGAAAAACTACAGTATGGGTGAAGGCGGAGCAATACTTATAAAGAATCCAGAGAACATAGAAAGAGCCGAAATTATAAGGGAAAAAGGCACCAATAGAAGTAGATTTTTTAGAGGACAAGTTGATAAATATACGTGGGTAAGCGAAGGGTCATCATATTTGCCAAGTGACATGAATGCTGCATATTTGTATGCTCAGCTTGAAAATGAAGAGAAAATTTATAATGATAGGATGAATTCATGGCACTTGTACTATGATGGGCTAATGGAGTTAGCTCAAAAAGGACAAATAGAACTTCCAACTGTTCCTGAAAATTGCATTCACAATGCACACATGTTTTACATTAAGGCTAAAAACCTTGAAGAAAGGACAAAGTTGTTATCATACTTAAAAGCAAACAACATTAATGCTGTATTTCATTACATTCCTCTTCACTCTGCACCAGCTGGGGTAAAATATTGTCGGTTTAATGGTGAAGATAAATTTACAACAAGAGAAAGTGAACGTTTAATTAGGCTTCCAATGTTCTACGGGTTAAAAAGTACTGATATTGAATATATAATTGAAAAAATGAAGGAATTTTTTTGACATTGTGATAAATCAAAGTAGGAGCGTTTAAAATAATGGAAAAATTATCATTCGTTATACCTTGTTACAATTCACAAAAAACAATAGGATACGTTGTTAGTTTAATTAATGAAGTAATTACTAAAAAAAATATGTTTGATTACGAGATTATTCTTGTCAACGATTTCTCTCAAGACAGTACGTCTACAGTTATAGAGGAAATAGCAAGACGAAATAAAAATATTATTGCTATAAACTTTTCAAGGAATTTTGGTCAGCATGCAGCTCTAATGGCAGGATTTAGACATTCTAGCGGAGATGTAGTTATATATTTAGATGACGATGGACAGTGCCCTGTTAATAAAATTTTTGATTTGATCGAACCATTAAATAATGGCTTTGATGTATCTATGGCTGACTATGGAGTAAAAAAACAGTCAAAATTTAAAAATTTTGGCAGTAAAATAAATGATATTATGGCAGAACATTTAGTTGGAAAACCTAAAAAACTCCAGCTTAGTAACTTTGGTGCTCTTAAAAGATTCGTTGTAGATGAGATAATAAAATATCAAAGTTGTTATCCTTATATTGCTGGATTAATCTTAAGAACTACGTCCAACATAGCTAATGTAAAAATGGAAGAAAATGAACGCAAAGAAGGTAAAAGTAATTATAATTTAAAAAAGTTACTATCTCTTTGGTTAAATGGTTTTACTTCATTTTCAGTAAAACCGTTAAGAATAGCCTCTATTGCTGGTGTAGTGTTCGCTTTTATCGGTTTTATTTTCGGAATATATACGATAATAAATAAAATTTTTATAAATCCTAATATTGCGATAGGATACAGCACTATTGTTTCATTATTGACGTTTTTTAGTGGCTTGGTTCTCATGATTATGGGAATGATAGGAGAATATATAGGACGCATATACATTTGCATAAATAAAAGCCCTCAGTACGTTATAAAAAATATAATAAATTTGAATGAGGAGAAAAATGTGCATGAGTAAATTTTTAAAGGACAAGCTAGAAAAAAGTTTCTTTATGCTTATAACTTTGGCTTATGCTCTGAGTTTATGTCATTTATATTACATGCAGACTTCACCCAGTTACTACTGTCCCTTAAATGATTTACCAGCGCATATATCAGCAGGGATGTCTAATTCTTCACTTTACAGCTTAACCCTTTATATACTAGGTTTTCTCTGGAAATTAACATGTAATCGCATAATGGTATCGATATTTTTAACTTTGTTGACTCTTTTAAGTATATGGGCAACTTTTAAACTGTTAAAGTATTTATTACCAAAAATATCCTGTATGTCGTTATATGCTGCAGCTTTGGTTTGTAACATGTATATGCCTCTATTTCTACCTTTCTTTAACGATTATAGATATTTGGGGTTACCTAGTTTTGTTTTATATCACAATTCGACGTACATTGCTATGAGACCATTTGCTTTGTTCTCTATACTTATATTTTTGAAATTGAGAGATCAATATTTTTTAGAAAAAATTAAGTTTAGAGAATGGATAATTTTTTCATTTTTGATGTTTATCACAACTTGGTTTAAACCAAATTTTATATTTGGGTTTGCACCAAGTATGTTAATCATTATGATAATAGATTTTGTAAGAGGACATGGTAAAAAAATATTAAATTATATTATTTTTGGATCAACCATTTTTCCTAGCATTATTTTCTTACTATGGCAGCAATCGCAACTATTTAATGAAAGCCCAGAAGGCAGCTTAGGTTTTTCAGTTTTTAAAGTTTGGGGATGTTACGCCAGGCATCCGATAATAGCCACAGTACAAGCTATAGCATTTCCACTAGTTATACTGGTTTTTAATTATAAGGATTTAATAAAAGACAAAACATATGGATTTGGGTGGATTTTTGCAGTTGTAAATATATGTATATATGCATTTATACATGAAAATGGTTGGCGCCAAATACATGGAAATTTAGGTTGGTGCGCAAATTTTGGATGTGGGGTATTATTTATTATATCCATGTACAAATTTTTGAGCACAGTATGTTGCAAAAATCTAAAATATATTATAATAACTTCTGGAATTTTAGGAATGCATTTTTTATGTTGGGTTAATTTTTACAAAGAATGCGTACCGATAGGGAACTATTGAAAATTAACATATATTGAGGTAATAGAAAATGAAAGATTTGAAAATATTGAAATACTTTTCATATGCAATTTTTGTTCTATCTCCAATCACATTGATGGTAGCATTATCTTATATTTTCAAAGTTAATGCATTAGCGGGAAGACCAGTTTGGAGTGATGAAGTTGGCTATTGGCGAGAGGTTTTTTCTTTTATAAATTTTGGCACAAAAACAGGTTATTATGGTATACAAGAGGCAATTCCCAAGATAGGTCAATTTAGTACACATGGTTTTTTCCCAAGTTTTTTCTATTTTCCTTTTGCTAAACTTTTCGGATGGCAAGAAAATGGAATAGTTATATCAAATTTATTTTTTACGATAATTTGTTTTTTTATATTAATCTGCTTAGTAAAGCCAAGTGTAAAACAAACAATTAGCTTATTTTTATTGTACGTGTTTTATCCACCGATTTTATTATATGTAGCAACTTCAATGACTGAAATAGTTAATTATGGCTTGTTAACCTTGTTCTTTATGTTTTTCTACTTATACTACAATGCAAACAACAAAAAAAGTAAAAAACTGTTCCTTGTGTTGATGATTTTAACTGGAACCATATGTTCGTTTTATCGAATTACTTACGCAGTTTTATTTATACTTCCAGTAATTGCATTATTTAAGATAAAGTCACGTAAGTTTATGTTATTAACGTTTTTGTGGATTTTTTATTCAGGATTTTTATATTACATTAGTTCACTTTTTACTGCACCGTATCCGTATGGTTTTTTGTATAGTGTAATGCGTACAAGAAATTTGAAATTGGCTGTACATTCGATTAGACTGAATATGTCAAGCAACATAACGCGATTATTTGACATAAAAAATGGAGAATACACCGAAGTTATTTTTAGAATGATCTATATAATCGTTATTATTTTATATTTTAGTCTAATGTTTTTTAAAGCTAAAACGAAAAGAAGTAAAAAGGACTTTTTATCTATTTCATTTAGAAAAAAAGTAGAAAAGTTTTATTTAATGCAATTTGTTTTATTGATGCTGCCATTATGCATAGTTGTATCCATATATGATGTATTTGTTACTAGAGATTATAGAGTTTTAGCTCCATTTTTATGGGCATCTTTATTAAACCTAGTTTTATTTAGAAGACGTATCGCTTTTTTGTTTTTAATGCCTCTTTTTACAATCTTCTTTTCTGTCAGTTTTATTTTTTGCCCATCAGGCTTCGTTTTATCGGTTGATGGCATTCCAGAATCAGAGCTTAGATATTGTCAAAGGAAAGACCATGATCTGTCGTTGATTAATGAAGTAGTAAAATATAACGAGAATGCTTCAGATCCATTTGAAAATACGATTCTAATTAGTAATTTTTTTAATTTTGAACTTTGGTCTAAATTACACCCTGGTATAGGTATAGAATTTGGATGTATACAAGATGGAGTAAAAAGCAAGTATGTTTTAATTGATGCAAATATTGAGATACGAGGGTACACTTACGAAGGGGCAACGGAGTTTGGACATTTATATGTTAGAAATTGAGGTGAATGTTGTTGAAAATAATTAATGCAGTTTGGGAAAAAAGAAATTTGGGTGTAGATTGTCATGAAATAAAAATAGAAATAAATGATACAATAGATTATATAAAAAATGAATTACCTAAAAACGAAGCTCAATACACGGTTGTAAAAGTACCCAGTAACAGATGTGATTTGAATTTTTTGTTACAAGAACTTGGTTATAAATATATAGAATCAAGTATTCATCTAACGCACGATTTAAAAAATATTAATTTAAATCCCATTCAGCAAAGAATATTAAATTCAATAGGATATGAAACAATGGACAAATTTGATATTGATAAACTGTTTTGCGAAATAGAAAAAGGGATATTTAAAACTGATAGGATTTACGTTGACCCTTATTTTACACATGAACAAGCAGCAAATAGGTACGTAAATTGGATTTCAGATGAACTGGATAAGGGTTGTAAAATTTTCAAATTGACATATAAAAATGATTCTATTGGTTTTTTTACATTTAAGAATATTGGAAATAGCACGTGTTATCCGTTTTTGTCTGGTATGTATAAAGATTATTTAAAATCTGGTCTTGGCGTCAGTACGGTTGAAAAACCTTTAAAAGAGGCTATTAATATGAATTATAAAAATTTAAATACGTATATTTCTTCAAATAATGTAAGTACATTTAGTGCTCATGTATCTCTTGGATTTTTATTTAAATCAATAGAACACGTGTATGTAAATCATAAAGTTTAGTTATGAAGGAGGGAAATCTGTTGTTATTGAATGAAAAAAATATTTTTATAACAGGGGCAAATCGGGGAATAGGAAAAGCTATACTTACTGAATGTGCAAAAAACGGAGCCAATATTTTTGCTCACTCAAGATCTAAAAGTGAGGAGTTTTTGAAATTCATAGAAAATTTAACTTCTCAATATAATGTATCGATATTGCCAATTTTTTTTGATTTAACTGATATACAAGACATAAAAAAAGGACTAAATAGCATATTGAAGTCTAGTGTGGAAATTGATGGACTAATAAACAATGCTGGAATTATTCATAATAAATTATTTCAAATGACTAATATGAAAGAAATACGTAATGTTTTTGAAGTAAATTTGTTTTCTCATATGGAATTAACTCAACTAATTTTAAAAAAATTAAGAAAAGGGCATCAAAAATACAAATTTATTATAAATATAGCTTCTGATGCAGGTTTTAATTTAAATGTTGGCAACAGTGCTTATGGAGTTTCAAAAGCTGCAATGATTGCTTGGACAAAAGTTTTATCTAAAGAGTTAAGTTCCTATAATATTAAAGTAAATGCGATTGCTCCAGGACTTACTTTGTCTAATATGTCAATGTCTCTTGGAGACAAAGCAATTAATAAAATAACTAATTCTTCTATTTTGAAAAGATTAGGAACCCCTGAAGAAATAGCAAATGTAGCGGTTTTCTTAGCTAGTGAAAAGTCCTCATTTATAAATGGACAGGTTATTAGAGTAGATGGAGGATCTATATGATAGATGAAAGTTTGATAAAAAAATGTAAAGAAGCTTCTAGAAGAATGAGAATAAATGCCATAAAAATGACATATAATGCTGGAAATGTTGGAGCTCACATTGGTGGAGCCTTGTCTATGATAGAAATTATGTCTGCTTTGTACCTTGGAGTGATGAAATATGATATAAACAATCCATGTTGGGAAGAGAGAGATAGGTTCATTTTAAGCAAAGGGCATGGAGCATTGGCTCAATATGTTGCATTAAAAGAAGCAGGTTTTCTTAGTGATAAAGATTTATTGACGTTTAAAAAGAATGAAACTCTACTTTATACTCACCCGTATATGAATTTAAAAATAGGAATAGAATTTTCTAGTGGTAGCTTAGGGCAAGGTTTATCTCTTGGTGTAGGGTCAGCTTTAGCTTTAAAAAGAAAAAATAACAATTTTTCTCGTGTGTTTGTTTTACTTGGTGATGGAGAATGCGACGAAGGTTCAGTTTGGGAAGCGGCTGCTTGTGCAAAGCATTATAAATTATCTAATTTAGTTGCAGTTGTTGATAAAAACAATTTGCAGTCTGATGGAAATACTGAGAATGTTCTCTCTATGAAATCTTTGGAAGAAAAATGGAAAAGTTTTGGATGGAATGTACTAAGTGTGGATGGACATTCCGAGGTAGACCTATTAATTGCACTTAGCGTTAAATCTAATATTCCTGTTGTTATTATAGCTAATACTATAAAAGGGAAAGGAGTATCTTTTATGGAAAATAATGCACTTTGGCATAATAACAGGTTAACAGAAGAACAATTTGCTCGTGCTATAGAGGAACAGGAGGTTAACTATGATTAAATATACGAGTGCTAATATAAAAATGTGGTCTAGATTGGGTTCCTGTGGAGCTTTTGGAATTGCAGCAAAAGAAATTGCAAAAGAAAATGAAAAAGCTTTGTTTGTTACTTCAGATTTATGCTATACTTCTGGCCTTAGAGGACTAGAAGCAGATTTTTCTAGTAAATTATATAACTGTGGGATAGCAGAGCAAAACATGGTGGGAGTAGCTGCAGGACTAGCAAATGAGGGATTCATACCGTTTGCTACTTCATTTGCGACATTTTCAACAGCAAGGTGTATGGATCAAATACGTGTAAATATGGGCTATATGGGACTTAAAGTAAAACTAGTTGGTATTCGATCTGGATTAAGTATTTCTGATTTTGGAGCTACCCACATTAGTATAGAGGATATAGCTATAGTTAGGTCTATACCAAATATAGTTATTCTATCGCCGGCTGATTGCACTGAAACTATTAAGGCTACAATTGCTGCTTCGAAAATTAATTCTCCTGTATATTTAAGATTATCTGGACCGATGAATAATCCTATAGTATATAATAATGATTATGATTTTGAAGTTGGTAAAGCGATAACGTTAAGAAATGGAGAAGATGTATCGATAATAGCGACAGGTACGATGGTCTATAACTCGTTGAAAGCAGCTGAGATTTTAAGCGAGATTTATTCAATTCAGGCAAGTGTAATAGATATGCATACCATAAAACCACTTGATAATAGTGTAATCGATTTGGCTTGCAATTCGAGTTTAATAGTTACTGTAGAAGAACATAGTAAAATAGGAGGGCTTGGAGCTGCGATTTCAGAATATTTATCTGAAAAAGTTAAAAAACCACCACAGCTAATTTTAGGCCTTAAAGATGAATATAAACATGCCGGAGATTACAATTATTTAATAAGACAATATGGATTGACACCGGAACAAATAGCAGAAAGTATTTTATTAAAATATAAAACGATAAAGGGGTAATTTATTATGACAAATTTAGAAAAATACACAAAGGCTTTTGAGGAAACATTTGATATTACAAGCGAGCAGACTAAAGGACTTGAATATCAAGCTATTAGTGAATGGGACTCTGTTGGGCATATGAGTTTAATTGCAGCACTTGAAGATACCTTTGATATAATGATGGACACAGATGATATTATAGATTTAAGTTCATTTGAAAAAGGTAAGGAGATACTAGCTAAATATGATGTGGAGATTAAATGACTTTAAAGACAACGTAGCGGTAATAAGTGAAAATGATGAAGCTTTAACTTACTATGAATTACTTGTACTCTCTCAAAACTTAATTAATAATATTCCCAAAAGATGCTTAGTTTTTAATCTATGTACAAATAGTCTTGGATCGTTACTAGGCTATATAACTTTTTTAAACAATAAAGTCGTTCCACTCATGATAGATGCGGATTTAGACGTAAGTCTTTTGCATAATTTGATATCTATATACAAGCCGGACTATTTATGGGTTCCTAAAGAAAAATTAGAAAATTTTAGGTGCTTTAAAGAAGTTTATTGTGATTGTGGTTATACTTTGTTGAAAACTAAATTTGAGTTTGAATATAAATTAAACCCTGAACTAGCTTTATTATTAACTACTTCAGGGTCTACTGGAAGTTTTAAGTTAGTCAGGCAGAGCTATAATAATATAAGCTCAAACATGAGTTCTATATCTAAATATTTAAACTTAAATGATACAGAACGATCTATAACAACGTTACCTATGCATTATACCTATGGATTGTCAGTGATTAACAGCCATTTGTCTGTAGGTGCTAGTATAGTATTAACTGATAAGACATTAATGCAAAAAGATTTTTGGACAAAATTAAAGAGTTACAAAGTAACCTCTATGTCTGGAGTTCCTTATACTTATGAAATGTTGGATAAACTGAGGTTTTTTAGAATGAATTTGCCTGATTTAAGGACTATTACGCAAGCAGGAGGCAAATTGTCTTTATCTTTACACGAAAAATTTGCAAAATATGCTGTAGAGAACAATAAAAGATTTATCGTAATGTACGGGCAAACTGAAGCTACCGCAAGGATGTCTTATCTACCTTATACTAAGTCACTTGAAAAGATTGGGAGCATTGGGATAGCAATACCAGGAGGAAATTTTTTTATCTTAGATTCGTCAGGTGCCAAAATAAATGAACCTGACAAAATAGGTGAACTTGTTTATGAAGGTCCTAATGTAACTTTAGGCTATGCTGAATGCGGAGAAAACTTAAGTAAAGGTAACGAAAGAAACGGTGTTCTTATTACGGGCGATATGGCTAAATTTGATAATGATGGCTTTTACTACATAGTAGGTAGGAAAAAAAGATTTTTAAAAATCTTCGGTAGCCGTGTAAATCTTGATGAGATGGAGCAATTGATTAGAGAAAATTTTGAGGACATTGACTGTGCATGTGGTGGAATAGATGATTGTATGTATATTTTTGTAACTAGTGCAGTTCAAAAAGGTTCTATTCTGCATTTTGTTTCGAAAAAAACAGGAATAAATCATACTGCCTTTAAGGTTAAATTAATTAAAGAAATACCGAGAAATGAGTCAGGGAAAATTTTGTATCCTATCTTGGAGGATTATTATGATTAATTATGATGAAATTTTAAATATCTCACCATTTTCGCTTAATAAAACTCAAAAAGGGAAGCTATTAACTGAAAATCTTTTATCTTTGACACGATTCCATTATGAAAACTGTGATATGTACAGAGGCATGTTAGATGCAATTTATTATAATGAGCAAAACGTAAAAAAATATTATGACCTACCATTTATTCCTGTAAGCCTTTTTAAAGAACTAGAACTTAAAAGCATTAATAAAGAAAATATTTTTAAAGTCATGACGTCATCCGGAACTACTGGACAGGCTGTTTCAAAGATATATCTCGATAGACGAACAGCAAGCAATCAGCAAAAAACATTAGTGAAAATAGTTTCAGCTTTCACGGGGCTGTCAAGAATGCCAATGCTTATAATTGATAGTCCATCTGTTATAAAAAATCGATCTATGTTTTCTGCCAGAGGAGCCGGAATTTTAGGGTTTTCTATATTTAGTTCTGATAAGACTTACGCACTTAATGATGACATGAGTCTAAACCTGAAAACTGTTAAAGAATTTTTAGAGAAGCATAAAAATGAAAAAATATTATTATTTGGCTTTACATTTATGGTTTGGCAACATTTTTATAAGGAATTACTAAAACTTGATGAACAAATTGACTTATCAAAAGGAATACTCATTCATGGTGGAGGATGGAAAAAACTTGTATCGGAATCCGTTTCTCATGATGAGTTTAAAGAAAGATTAACTTACGTTTGTGGGCTTAACGATATTCATGATTATTATGGAATGGTAGAACAAACTGGTTGTATATATATGGCATGTGAATACGGTCATTTACATGCAAGTATATTTTCTGATGTAATCACAAGGCGTCACATAGATTTGTCTCCATGTAACTTTGGAGAACCTGGAATAATTCAAGTTGTATCAATGTTGCCAAAGTCTTACCCAGGCCATCTACTTCTGACCGAAGATGAAGGTGTAATTTTAGGAGAAGATGACTGTCCTTGTGGTAGGTTAGGCAAATACTTTAAGGTTAATGGTAGGCTAAAAAATGCAGAAATAAGGGGGTGCAGCGATACTTATGCAAGCAAATTTTGATAATTTAAAGTTTGTCGTAGGAAATGAAAAAACCATAGAAGAAATGGCATATGCTCGCCCGCTAAAGCCATTTTCTGATGAAGTTATAAATTTTTTAGCAGCTTTATCAAAAAAGTTAATGGATGTGGGAAAAGAGTACCCTGATGTTGCAACCTTTGGATTTTGGTGCAGAAAATCAGCACTTCTCAAAGAAAAAGAAAAATACGATGATCTGTCTTCAAGATTAGGAAAAGGTATTGTTTTTCATAGCACACCGTCTAATGTACCGGTAAATTTTGCGTTTAGCTTTGCAACAGGTTTACTTGCTGGAAATACTAACATTGTACGATTACCAGCTAAGGACTTCGAGCAAGTTGAAATAATATGTAAATGCATTAATGACCTTTTAGAAAAAGAGTTTTCGAGTTTATCTAACTATATGTGTTTTGTAAAATACCCATCTGATCAAAAAATTACAGATTTTATGTCATCAATTTGTGATGTAAGGGTTATATGGGGCGGAGACAGAACGATATCAGAAATAAGAAAATCTGATTTAAAACCAAGAGCAACTGAAATAACTTTTTCTGACAGACATTCCATTGCTGTAATTAATGCTGACGAATACTTAAAAATTGAAAACAAGAAAAAAGTATCCAATGATTTTTATAATGACACGTTTTATTCAGATCAAAACGCTTGTACTTCACCAAGAATACTCATATGGTTGGGCAAAGAAAAAACAAAAGCTCAAGAGATATTTTGGAGAAACATCCATGATATAGTCAAAAAAAGATATAAATTGTCGCCAGTGCAGGTAGTTGGAAAATTAACAGCTTTGTTTAAGATTGCAGCTGAGCACAACGTTAAGTTAGTTCAGCAAGAGGATCAACTTATAACTCGGGTTCAAGTAAACAATTTATTTGAAGATTTGATGAATTATAAGTACAATAGTGGATTCTTTTTTGAATATAATGCAAAGAAGTTAGAAGAAATTCTTCCTTTATGTGATGTTAAATGTCAAACTTTAACGTATATTGGAATTAATTTTGCTGAAATTAAAGAATTTCTTTTTGAATATGGACCTCGCGGTATAGATCGTGCAGTACCGATTGGAAAATCTATGGATTTTACTTTAGTTTGGGACGGATATGATTTAATAAGAAGTTTATCGAGAAAATTTAATATTATTTGATGGAGGTTTATAGTGCTAAAAAAGCAACCTACCAAATTTAAAATAAGTATTATTGGTTCAGGATTTGTCGGATCTACCATTGCATATGCGTTGATGTTGAAAAATATTGCTGATGAAATAATTTTAATAGATAAAAATAAGCATGTTGCAATAGCGGAACAATTAGATCTAAGCTGTAGTTTAAAAAACATATGCAATTGTAATATATACGCTGGAGATTATAGTGATATCAAGGACAGTGATATTATTATAGTTGCTTGTGGACGGAGTAGAAAACCGAATGAAACCAGATTAAATATGGTTAATGATAATATAAAAATTGCGAAAAATGTTGCTAACGAAATAAATCGATATTATAATAAGGGCTTAATTTTAATTGTGTCAAACCCAGTGGATATTGTTACTTACAAAATGACCCAGTGGTTAAATTTGCCTTATGGAAAAGTCTTTGGAAGTGGATGCACCCTTGATACTTTACGGTTTAAGAATGTGATTTCAAATCTTGTAGGAAATTGTGATAAAACTAAGGTTGAAGCTATGGTTGTGGGGGAACACGGTGAATCTCAAGTTCCACTCTGGAGTAGAGTTAAGGTTAATAATGTTAATTTAGAAACTTATTGTGCAATCAAAAATATAAAAATTAATGAAAAAATCAAGCAAAATTTAGCTCAACAGGTTATTACAATGGGCTCAAACATAATAGCTGGAAAAGGCAGAACGAATTATGGTATAGCAACCTGTATGGTTAATATTATTGGTGCAATAAAAAATGACAAAAAGCAAATATTAAGCTTATCGAGTGTATTAAAGGGAGAGTATGGTATAGAAGATGTAGCATTAAGTTTGCCCAGTGTTGTTGGGAAAAATGGAATAGAGACTGTTTGTATTGAAACTTTTAATTCCTTAGAGCAACAAATGCTGTATAAATCTTCGGTTATAATAAAAAACACTTTAGAAAATTTAAAGAAAGAACCAATTGTTTTATGAAAGTTAAAAATTTGATACTTTTGCATTTGATATTATTTCTGTATTCATGCTGTGGGATATTCAGCAAACTTGCCGGTACTCAAGATTTTTTAAGTTTACAATTTTTTATGTACTACGGAATTGTACTTTTAATATTATTCGTATATGCGATATTGTGGCAAAGAATAATTAAACTATTACCGTTAACAACTGCATTTGCCAATAAAGCAGTAACTGTTATTTGGGGAATAATTTTCGGGATAACTTTTTTTGGGGAAAAACTAACTTTAGGAAAAGTTATTGGGGCTATTATGATTATCTTAGGCATAATTTTTTACACTAAATCAGGCAGCCAAAACGAGGTAAACAGTAATGAATAATACAGTGTTATTGTATTCAGCGATACTTCTCGTTGGAGTTTTTATCAGTTCAGTTTCACAAGTGATGTTAAAAAAAGCTGCTTTAAAAAATCACCCTACTGTAATCAAAGAGTATTTAAATCCATTAGTAATAACTGCATATATATTGTTTTTTGGTACAACATTACTTTCAATTTTTGCTTATAAGGTAATTCCATTATCATTAGGCTCTGTTTTGGAGTCAACGAGTTATATCTATATTACTTTTTTTGGCACGGTTGTATTTAAAGAAAAATTGAACAAGCAAAAAATTTTTTCTCTAATTTTAATTATTGGGGGAATTTTAGTTTATAATTATGTGCAGTAATAAAATATCCACGCGTTTAAAAGCGTGGATATTTATTATGCAGGCAAAGCTCTATGTTTGTCACATATAAGTGCGACTGTCAAATACATCTCATTCATAAAGCGCTAAATTATTTGTGATAATTTAGATAAGATTTAAATGTATAATAAGTAAGTTGCCAAAAACAGCAAAAAATGTCCTAATACATCATTGTTTACCATTTTGTAAGAAGTTATGAAAGTGTGTGACCCATGCAAAGGTTAGGTGCGGCAGCGAAAGGAGAAATTTAAATGCATTATTAAAAATGTCTAGAATAGAAAATTAAATCAATATGTCGTAGATATTCTATACGGACATTGTATAACAGCACCTAAAAAGAGCTGAGCATGCACATGCATTGTGTTACTCTGCTCTTTTTTAGTTTGAAAAATTTATTGCGCTGATAATGCATTATATTCGTATTTCTGGTGAAAATACTTTTGCTGTCTATCTCTAAAAGTCTTCGCGGCGTTGGAAGACAGGCTATGAAAAATAAGTTTTGGTATTACATACGATATCCATAGCGTTCCAAATAGTTTAATAAATCGATTTTACTAAATTATTTGGAGGTTCATAACTATGCATAATAGGTTTTTTAAAAATGATAAAGAAAAAGAATATTATTTCAAAGCGGTTGTAAAAAGGATGAACATCAAAGACAAAGAAAAATGGGACGAAATTAACGAACATGAGCTTTCACTTATGGAGGTTTTATATGATAATTTTTGTGATAAATCGAACGTTGATAAAGAATTAATGGAGAAAACGTTATTGGGGTGGATTGAGTTAATAGAAAATCCAAAGTTGTATAAGGCACTGAAGGACTTAACCATTGAAGACCAAATTTTTATTAGCTACATTGTAAAGGAATGTAGGACACAGAAGGAACTTGCTAAAAAGTATAATATAGCGCATCAAAATATAAGTAAAAAAATTAACAAAATTTTTAATAAATTGAGGCAACTTATAGAATAAAAAAATTTGTCGAACGATTTTTTCTAAAATAGGGTATCAAAAAATACCCCAAAAGGCTCTTTATATATGTGAAGGAATAATTTTGCATTCATTTACCTGAAACTTGACAATCGAATATCAATATCTCAGCAACATTTAAAGATACTCCTGCCCAGCCACAGCTCGAGCGTGAAAAAACCGTCGCAAGCAATGGGGGTAGCCTCGCGATAACTTCGAGGACGTGAAATTCGTGTGCAACCATTTTGGTGGGCTGAGATATTTCAAATATTGTACAAACAGTAATGCATACAATGACAGTATAGAGTTAACTAACCTATTTAAGGAGATGGTTCATATATTAGATATAAGATATGAAGAAGAATTTTCTAAAAGAAAGATCTCTGGCAAAGAATACACTATAACTAACTTAATTCCAAAACTAAAAAACGAGCATAAACAACAAATTAGTGACGAAATAAAAAAAGAGTTATTTAAAGTTTTTAAAAAGTATGTTTAGTATATTCTGTTATAAGCTGCCTTGTGATATAATACTATTGTGGGCGAAAGTTAAGATGTATGATGCAATTTATGCTCGCCAATCAATAGAAAAGGTAGATAGCATATCGGTAGAAAGTCAAATTGACTTTTGTAGTTATGAAACCAGAGGGGGGAAATATAAAAAATATATAGATAAAGGTTTTAGTGGTAAAAATACTAATCGTCCAGCATTTGAGGAAATGTTAAAAGATGTAGAAAAAGGACTTATAAAGAGGGTAATCGTATATAAACTCGACCGTATAAGTCGTTCGATATTAGATTTTTCTAACATGATGGAAGTATTTCAAAAATATCATGTAGAATTTGTTTCATCCACAGAAAAATTTGATACTTCTACGCCAATTGGTAGAGCGATGCTTAATATATGCATAGTATTTGCTCAGTTAGAAAGAGAAACTATTCAAAAAAGAGTCGCAGATGCTTACTATTCTCGAAGTAAAAAAGGTTTCTATATGGGTGGAAGAATTCCATATGGTTTTTCTTTGAAGGAAACAGTTATAAACGGTGTAAAAACAGCAAAATATGAACCCGTTGAAGAAGAGATTGAGCAAATAAAAATTATGTATTCGATTTACTCTCAACCTGCAAAAACTTTAGGAGATGTTTTGAGATACTTCAGTGCGCATGACATAAAGCACTTAAGAGGTAAGGTTTGGTGTACAGCCAGAATTAGTGAACTTTTAAGAAATCCCATATATGTTAAAGCCGATTCAGAGATATATGAATTTTATAAAAACCAAGGTTCTGATGTAATAAATGATGCGGCTGATTTTGTTGGAGAAAATGCTTGCTACTTATACAAGGGTGAAGCAGACAATAGAAAGCAATATTCACTGGAAAACAAACACTTGGTTTTGGCGCCACATAAAGGAATTATTAGTTCAACAGAGTGGTTGAAATGCCGAATGAAATGTATAAATAATCGTCAAGTAGCTACTAGCCATAAAGCTAAAAATTCTTGGCTTGTAGGAAAAGTAAAGTGCGGTAATTGTGGATATGCACTGGTTGTTAGAAAATCTGATAGAAGGCGAAAAACTATTGTAAGATACTTTGTTTGTAGTCACAAGACTTCAAGTGGTCTTTGCGATGGTTGTGGAACCGTTAGAGCTGATGATTTAGAAAATTTTATGTTTGAGAGCATAAAAAACAAACTTGCAGATTTTAAAGTTTTGACAGGCACCTCAGAACACATTTTTGACCCTAAGATAAATGAGTACAAAATAAAACTTTCGCAAATCAATAAAGAAATTGATGAGCTACTAAAAAAAGTCATAACGGCTAGTAGTGTACTTATGCAGTATATAAATGAGCATATCGAAAAACTGGATGAAGAACGAAAGCAGATTAGTGAAAAGCTAATATCTTTATCAAAAGAAAGAACTGATACAGATATAAGTGCAATTACAGATTACATTTCGCATTGGGATGAAACTAGTTTAGAAGACAAAATTTTAGTAGTCGATGCACTAATCAAAGTAATACATATTGCAGATGGAAAAATTGAAATAACTTGGAAAATATAAGCCTTTATAAAGGTGATTTTTTTAGACAATTTTTACGCTACAAACTGTACGCTTCGGTGACTCCAACAGCTGATAATGATACTCCTGCCCAGCCATAGCTCGAGCGTGAAAAAACCGTCGCAAGCAATGGGGGTAGCCTCGCGATAACTTC
>OJMN01000235.1_pt1 | contig 35556 bp, 34 predicted proteins | sample 1597261 | NCBI WGS metagenome assembly OJMN01 (sample SAMEA2452130, study PRJEB22498) | human gut metagenome | biome: human feces; feature: human gut; material: feces | place: Australia | collected 2012 | reverse complement strand
GATCATACGGATTGGCATCTGTCCTGTTTCCATGATACGAGCCTGTACAGGAGATGTCTGTGTTCTTAACACGATATCTTTGTTGATATAGAATGTATCCTGTTCATCTTTTGCAGGATGGTTTGCAGGGATATTTAACATCTCAAAGTTGTATTTATCGTACTCTACTTCTGGTCCTTCTACAACTTCGTATCCCATACCGATAAATACTCTTTCTAAATCTTCCAGCGCGATCTGGTTTGGATGACGATGTCCTTTTTCATGAGTTTTTCCAGGTAATGTAACGTCGATGACTTCACGTTTCATCTTTTCTTCACGAACTTTTTTCTTTAATAATGTCATCTCTTTTTCTAATGCTTCTTCGATGACTGCTCTGGTATCATTGACCATCTGTCCAACGATCGGACGTTCTTCTTTGGCTACGTCCTTCATTCCTTTTAATACCTGAGTTAATTCACCTTTTTTACCCAGTACAGATACACGGATATCATTTAAACTATCCATTGCATCTGCTTGCTCGATTTTCTCCAAGGCAGCTTTCTTGATTGCCTCTAATCTCTCTTTCATCTGCTTAGTTCTCCTTTATTGATCTTTTCTATATTCTCGGATCAGGTTACTTTTTCTTCTGTATTCAGGCAAAAGAAAAAGAACCCGTCCGCAAAGGGACGAGTTCTTAATATATACTCGCGGTACCACCCTAATTCCTATGGTATCGTTAAACTTCTTCTTAATTACCATAAGCACTTAAGTCTCTGCGTAACGGGCAGACTCCGTTATCTCCTACTGATGCTTAAATGACATTGCATCACATTCAAAGATACAGCTACGGTGTGAAATTCGGAAACTTTTGGTTTCTTACTGTGCACCATCAATGCCTTTAACATTATTATTCTATAACATTCTTATGGCATTTGTCAATTGTGATTTGTTGATAGTGTTGCATGTATGAGTCAGAAAGAATATAAAAAGAAATATTTATAAGAAAAAAAGGGATAACACTCAACATACACACCCACTTAAATTTTTCAATCTTGTAATTGTCCACACTTTAGACTTCTGGTATATGATAAAAAATAAATAAACGATTGGAAAATTCTCTAGCTGCTCTTCCGATCGTTTATTTATTTTTTATCATATACTTGAAATCTACAGTTGGCCACTACAAATTCAAAACTTTATAATCTTTTGCTGTTAATGTAAATTCCACTCCATCGCTTACATATACTTTATTGTTTTTATCTACAAAAACAGCCTTTGCATTATATTTCTTTAACAATTTCTGGCTTTTCTTTACTCCTAAACTGAAACATGCTGTAGATAGTCCGTCTGCGTTGAGTCCTGAATTACAGATGATCGTGCAGGATCTGATGTCTGTTTTTACACTGTATCCTGTTTTAGAATCTAGGATATGGAAGTAGCGTTTGCCTGTCTTTTTATCTGTAAATGTTTTTTCATAATCTCCAGATGTTGAAATGCTTGTGCCGCTTTTGACTTTGATCCCTCCTAGGACTTCTCCGTCTTTGCCGTTTGGGTCTTGGATCCCTACGTTCCAATCGGAGCCGTCAGATTTTTCTCCGTAAACTGCAATGCTTCCTCCTAGAGCTACCATGGCTCCTGTGATTTCTGTGTCTTTTTTGATTATCTTGATGGCTTCGTCGGTTCCGATTCCTTTTCCATAGGCTCCAAGGTCTATTTTAGTATTTTTGTCGCATGCAAGAATCTCTCCGTTGTCTTTGACTGTGACGTGCTGGCTGTTTTCTGATAAATCTCCGCTGATCGCTTTTTTGATCTTGCTTGCATCTGGTACTTTGGGATTACTTGATTCGAAGTCCCAGAGTTTTGTTAATGCTCCGATCGTTGGGTCTACGGTGTTTCTTCCGTCTGCGTAGGAATCTTTGCTGATCTTGATCGCTTGTTGCAACCAGTTTTTAAGATTCCCTGTGACTTTTGTTTTTCCGTTGTTTTGTTTTAATTCCTGATTGATTTTTGAAACCTGGGAACTTGTTAATCTCCATGACAATTGTTGTTTTTCAAGTTTCTTTTCCATGTCGATGATCTTTTGTTCTGTCTGTTCCAGATCATCGCTTGTTCCATAGAGTGTAATGTTCGTTACAGTTCCCATTGCAAAATCTGTATGGCTGTATGATGTCGATTCCTTTTTGCATCCTGTCATCATAGATGGAATCATACTAATACACAAGATACTTGCGATCGTTTTTTTCAATGTAAGTTTCATATTCTTTACTTACTCCTTCTTTATAAATTTACATACTGCCATCCATACTCTTTGTAAGCTTTGATCTTTAATTTATTCTGACTAACATATTTTTGTAAGACTTTCTTTCTCTGATTTTGTGTGACGGAATCTTTCATCATCCTTACTGCAACATCAGGATATCCTTTACATAACTTCCAGATCGATTTCTCCAGAAATGCTCCATCTTTTGCGTATCTTGTCTTGATTACTCGATAGCCGTCTTTTGTTTTCTTCAGATACATGACCCCTGGATAACTTCCACCAGAGTAGTTCTTTAACAGGCTTCCATAACGATAATATGTTTCACTCCAGAAGTTCGCATAAACTTCTGCTCCGGATTTTGTTTCAACGATCTTATAAATATTCAGCATTGGGATTGTAACAAGTCCTTCTTCTTTATCTTCGTCAAATCTCTTTTTTGTCTCATCAAAGACTGCCTTGATCCTTAAGTCTTTCCCTGTATATTCGTATTCTGGAAGTTTGGTATTAAGTTTTATTTTGTCGGATGTTTTAAGATCTACCATTTCACTTTGTATGTCTGGCTGGTTTTCTTTTCCTGATAAAGTATATAGTTTTAGACCGTCTTTGTCTACCACTAACACCGATTGTTTCCTGATTCCTTTGGAATCTTTCCACTGATATGCATACTTACTTGCTGAGACATCCATTGCACGGATCTTATCTCCGATCTTTCCAGATATGCTGTCAGATTCTTTTTGTGCATATTTATACTCTTTGATGATCGTCTGGTACAATTTGTCTTTTTCACTGATCTGTTTGGATGGTGTGATTTTTGCAAGTTTCATGTTATCGCACTGCTTAAGCGAATATGCATAAATATTTCCGTTCACTTTTCCTTGTAATTGATTGTAAATGATCATCCATTGCTGATCTTTTGACACCTTTATAGCCGTCTCAAGTCCTGGATTCTCTTCATCTCCTTCACTGTAGAAATGATCACATCCGATTTTGTCAAGATCTACCGCAGCAATGACTTTCTTCTTTGTTCTATCATAGATCACACTTCCGACAGAGTCTGAAAATACTGCTAGATTGTCCGAGCAATATGATAATTCCATCATTTCATTTTGAAACAGATCGTTATTTTTTACGCTGTAAGAGAGCCAGGCACAGATCTGTGCTGCAGATGCTGACTGATCTCTTTTTTTGATCGTTGCATAGACTTCATTTTTCTGTGCCTGACTGCTCTTATCCTTCCCACACCCTGTAAATAACGATGCTGCCATAACAGCACTCATTAATAGTAAAATACCTTTTCCACACTTTCTCATCTTGATTCCTCCTCATTCTCTTATTGTCTCCTGTCTTATTGTTTTCAACTTTATTATACAAAAGAAATGCATCAAAAAAGAAAACAAAATCTTAAGATTCTTCTACATAATTCTTAATGATTTTGTTTTCTTCTTGTATACATTATAATTCTATGATCTTGCCGTCACAGATCGTATATTTTACTTTTCCTTTTAATTTCCATCCTGTAAATGGAGAGTTTGTTGCTTTGGATTTATATTCCTTCACTTCCCATTCTTCCGCTGGATCAAATAAGACAACATCGGCAAGTTTTCCTTCCTGAAGTCTTCCCTGTTCCATATTATATAGTTTTGCAGGATTGATCGTCATCTTCTCGAGAAGCTGCATCATAGAAAGATATCCTTTTTCCACAAGTTCTGTGACTCCAAGTGCCAGCGATGTCTCGATCCCTGTAATTCCACTTGGTGCCTGATCTAATGGTTTGTCTTTCTCTTCCTTGGAATGTGGGGCATGATCTGTCGCAATGATCTCGATCGTACCTTCCTTTGATGATCCTCTGACGGTCTTCTTCTGTTCGCAGCGGCGGATTCATCCTTGCCAGTGTTCCGTATTTTAATACGGCCTCTTCTGTCAGTGTAAAATGATGTGGAGATGCCTCTGCGTAAACATTCGCACCCCTGTCTTTGGCTTCTTTGACATAATCTACAGCAACACCAGAACTGATATGCTGGATATCGACTTTCGCTCCTGTTTTGACTGCTAATTCACAGTCTCTCTTTACCATTACGGCTTCTGCCATGTAAGAAGCTCCGCCATAATTTAACTGCTCGGAGACTTTCCCCTGATTGACTCCCGGCTGTTTAATATATGCAGGGTCTTCTTCATGAAGACTGATCGGTACATCTAATTCTTTAGCTTTCTTCATGGCTTCTTCTACGAGCTTCTCATCCATCAGCGGAATTCCATCGTCTGTAAATCCACGAACTCCGGCTTCGTAAAGTGCATCCATGTCTGTTAATTCTTTTCCTTCAAATCCTTTGGACACAGCTGCTGCCTGCCATACTTTGATCGGAAGTTGTTCACATCTCTCTTCAATCTCTTTGTAAATATCCACAGAATCCACGACAGGCTTTGTATTCGCCATACATACTACCGTTGTAAATCCACCAGCTGCTGCCGCAGCAGAACCTGTCTGTAAATCTTCCTTGTATGTAAATCCCGGATCACGAAAATGTACATGTACATCGATCAATCCAGGGGCTGCGATCATCCCGGAAGCATTAATGACCTGTTCGATGCCAGAAACATCATTTACCTTACCGATCTGTCTGATCTTCTTCCCGTCTAATAAAATATCTGTTACCTGATCGAATCCGCTTTCTGGATCCATCACTCTTGCATTCTTAATTAAAATCATCTCTGCCTCCACGATCATATGTTTTATTTTACCTGTTCTTTGACTGCTTCAGCAACAGTCTCTAAATTATCCTGTGTCAGTTCTTTTTCTGATTTCACGACAATAACATAGTTATTTCCGCTCTTTGATGTGATCGTCCCAAATGCATTGTATGCTGTCTCATCATCAATTTCTTTTGTCATTGGTACAAATGCTACTTCTTCTGTCTCGATCGTATCTCCGATCTCATAATTATGTCCTTTTTCTTCCAGTGCCATTACTTCATTGGAGATCGTTTCATCTAGATCTTCTTCCATGATCTCCTCAGATTTTCCTTCACACTGCTGAATGCTGACATTCATTCCATTGACTTCAAAACTGTGGTCAGAAGCTTTGGTCGTGATCTTCTGTTTGATTGCAAATCCTCCTGCTACAGATAAGCAGATTCCTACAACAGCTAAAAACTTTTTGTTAAAAATAATTTTTCTCATGGTTCTATCCCTCCTTGAATGCTGGCATTTTAGTCAGATATAGTATACCCTATTTTATAGATAAATTGCGAGCTATTTTTTTCTTAATTTTTTCTTTCCAAAAAATATCCCCTTTACCTGATAGAAAAGATTTTGTTTTTGTGTCTTCTCTTTTGGAGCAAGTCTTTTTGCTTCATTTAAAAAGTGGATCTGTGAATTCATATTATCTTCACGTTTTTTCTTAGTTGTATATTCTCCGTTGGAAAGCAGTACCTGTGCCTGAATGTTATCCTGCTTCATCACATTGATCATCTTCAGGATTCTTTGTTTTAACCTTGGATCATAGATCGGTGCTGCGACTTCAACTCTTCTTCTTGTATTCCTTGTCATCATATCCGCAGATGAAATATAAATCTCTGTATCATCTCCAACTCCAAATGCATAAATCCTTGAATGTTCCAGAAATCTTCCGACAATGCTTTCTACACGGATATTCTCTGTCTTCCCTGGGATTCCAGGACGAATACAGCAGATTCCACGAATCAGCAGAAATATCGGAACTCCTGCATTTGACGCCTTCGATAACTCATCGATGATCTTACGATCTGTTAAAGAGTTCATTTTCATAAAGATCCCACATGGCTGAAAGCTTTCTGCTTTCATTTTTTCACGTTCGATCCTTTTTATGATCCCATCCTGAAGACTTGATGGTGCCACAAGAAGATGTTCATACGTTCCCTGAAGATTAAATGTTGCCATATTGTGAAAGAAAACAGATGCATCATGTCCAATTTCTTCGGATGCTGTCATAAGGCTTAAATCTGTATATAATTTCGATGTACTTTCATTGTAATTTCCTGTTCCGATCTGTGTGATGTAATAAATTCCACGACTGTTTTTCTTCGTGATCAGACAAACTTTAGAATGAACTTTGTAATCTTCCATTCCATACATAACCTTACAACCAGCTTCTTCTAAGATTTCAGAATAATTGATGTTATTTTCTTCATCAAATCTTGCCCTAAGTTCCATCAATACAAGAACTTCTTTTCCATTTTCCGCTGCCTCACATAGATATTTGACGATCCTTGCCTGCCTTGCCAAACGATAAATGGTGATCTTGATAGAAAGAGTTTCTTTATCCTTTGCACTTTCTTTCAATAATTCAATAAATGTATCCATGCTGTCAAACGGAAAGGATAATAATTTATCTTCCTCAAGAATCTGTTTTGTCACACTGACTCCTGGAATAAAATCTCTGTTTAACGCTGGTACAAATGGACGATAGCATCCATTTTTTCTCTCTTCTTTTGACACTTTATCTGTCAGCTTGTAAACATATTTTAAATCCAACGGCGCCTGGCTTTTAAAGATGTCCTGTTCTGAAATATTTAAACGTTCTGAGAGGTATTTTTTAATTTCTTTATGACGATTGCCCTCAATTTCTAAGCGAACTGGTTTTAATCTGGCCCTCATCTTAATGATCTTCTTCATATGTGTACGATAATCATCCGTTGATTCATAAATCTCATCATCTGGATTGATATCAGCACTTCTTGTAATACATAAAACTGCCTTTTCTTCTACCGTATAATTCTCAAATAATTCATCGCAGAAATACAAAATGATGTCTTCTAAAAGTACATATCTTCTTCCTTCCCCTGATAGAAAGATCATACGCTCCACATCTTTTGGAAGTCCAATGATCCCAAAAGAGATCTTTTCTTTCTTCTTTAAGATCAATCCGATCTGCAATACTTTATTCGGAATATGAGGAAATGGATGCTGTTTCCCGATCACGATCGGAGAAAGTACTGGCAGTATCATCGCCTCATAATATGTCTTTAATTTTTTCTTTTCCTCTTTTTCTAATTCCTCGATCTGACAGCGTTTAATCTTCTTATCTGCTAGTTCTCTGGATACTTTTGCAAAGATCTTATCTCTTAATTCATACAGTGGTCTGACATGTTTTGCGATCTCATCTAACTGTTCTTCTGGGGTCAGATCCGAACGGATATCTCTGTGATTATCATGGATCAGACTCATTTCATGAATGCTGCCCACTCTGACCATAAAAAATTCATCCAGATTGTTCGTAAATATCTCTAAAAATTTCAGACGTTCAAAAATAGGAACGTTCTTTTTATCTGCTTCTCTTAAAACACGCTCATTAAATTTCAACCAGGATAATTCCCTGTCCTGTGTGTAAGAAAAATCATAGTTTTTGTTCATCATCCTGCCCTCCATCATTCATTCTATTTCCTATGAAAAAATCCGGAGAGATATTGATATTCCCCCGGATTCTCATTCTTATTAATATGCAAATTTTTCTGCAAAATATGCTTTCAGATCTTCAATCTTAACACGTTCCTGTTCCATTGTGTCACGATCACGAACTGTAACAGCTCCATCTTCTAAAGAATCGAAATCGAATGTTACACAGTAAGGTGTTCCAATCTCATCCTGTCTTCTATAACGCTTACCAATATTACCACGTTCGTCGAATTCACAGTTATATTCTTTCGCTAATTCTTCATAAACCTTCATAGCACCATCGCTTAACTTCTTAGATAATGGTAAGATACCGATCTTAACAGGTGCTAATGCTGGATGGAAATGAAGAACTGTTCTTGTATCTCCGCCTTCTAATTCTTCTTCATCATATGCAGAGCATAAGAATGCAAGTGTTACACGGTCTGCTCCAAGAGAAGGTTCGATCACATATGGGATGTAACGTTCTTTGTTCACATCATCAAAATATGTTAAATCTTCACCAGATGTATTCTGATGCTGAGTTAAGTCATAATCTGTACGGTCTGCGATACCCCATAATTCACCCCATCCGAATGGGAACATAAATTCAATGTCGGATGTTGCTTTAGAATAGTGAGATAACTCTTCTTTCTCGTGGTCACGCACTCTCATCTCATCTTCTTTGATTCCAAGTGTCTGTAACCAGTTGATGCAGTAATTCTTCCAATATTCAAACCATTCTAAATCTTTGTCTGGTTCACAGAAGAATTCTAATTCCATCTGTTCGAACTCACGAGTACGGAATGTGAAGTTTCCTGGTGTGATCTCGTTACGGAAAGATTTACCGATCTGTCCGATTCCAAATGGGATCTTCTTTCTTGATGTTCTCTGAACATTCTTGAAGTTTACAAAGATTCCCTGTGCTGTCTCAGGACGTAAGTAAACTGTATTCTTCGCATCTTCTGTAACACCCTGGAATGTCTTGAACATCAGGTTGAACTGACGGATCTCTGTAAAGTTCTTCTTTCCACAAGTTGGGCATACAACATCATGCTCATTGATGAAGCTTTCCATCTCTTCTTTAGACCATGCATCCACAGATCCTTCGATCTCCATTCCATGTTCCTGCATATAATCTTCGATCAGTTTATCTGCACGGAAACGTTCATGACATTCTTTACAATCCATTAATGGATCTGAGAAGTTACCAAGATGTCCTGATGCAACCCATGTCTGAGGGTTCATTAAGATTGCAGCATCAATTCCTACATTATATGGACTTTCCTGAATGAACTTCTTCCACCAAGCTTTCTTTACATTGTTCTTAAGTTCTACACCAAGGTTTCCATAGTCCCATGTATTAGCAAGTCCTCCATAAATTTCTGAACCGCTGTATACAAATCCACGTACCTTGGCAAGGTTAACGATTTTCTCCATTGATAATTTCATAATAGCCTTTACCTCTTCAAATTTTTGTATTATTATAATATTGTATCTTGTAATAAGTAATTTTTCAAGGTATATTTCAAAAGCTTCACACTTGAAAATATATCAAATATACTGAATGAATATTACTTTTTATAATTTTTTATATTATAATACTTAATGTTATTATATGAGATATGAAGAAAGGGAATTTATAACCATGTATCAAATTGACTATACCAATGTTGGTAAAAGAATGAAAACTCTGCGTAAGCAGGCAGGGTACACTCAAGAACAGATCGCTGATGCACTCGATGTAACAGTTGCATTCATCAGCAACATTGAAAATGACCGCGTAAAGATGAACCTTCGTGTACTATCTTATTACGCAAAACTTCTGAATGTATCTATTGATTATCTTCTTCGTCCAGAATCAGATGAGAATGGTGAAAAAGATGATGTACTGAACAAAGAAATTCTTCGTCTATTGGAAAAATTCTCTACAGACGACAAAGAAAAATTTGTTAAAGTTCTTCGCATTTTATGCAAATAGATTACATATCTCAGACATAAAAAGAGCCGGATGACCGGCTCTTTTTTTATTCACTCTTTTTCGTTAAAATCTGATCTTATAAAAATAACAAAGATTTAAATTCATGATTCACATGATAACGTATATATTCGCGAATGATCTTTTTTAATTCCCATAAAACATCCGCACTGACTTTAAAGGTATAAAGCTTCTCGATCGAACTGTAAAGAATGTACTGAAGTGTATATAATGTTGCAGGACTTACTTTCACTTTCCCATGTTCACATTTGTTACATACCACTCCGCTTTCTCTTGCATCAAACCAGATCAGATCTTCCCTGCTCCCACATTTTACACATCTGGATGCTTCGATTCCGATTCCATATAATGCAAGAATCTTAATCTCATAAATACAGCGGACCAATTCAATATCAATCGTCTTTTTTTCTAATGCACGCAGTGTCTGATAGAGTAATTTTAAGATCTCTAACTCATCGTTATTCTCCCTTGTCAGGTAGGATGCAAGTTCACAAAAATAACTCGCATAATAAATGAGATCCAGGTCTTTTTTCAGAGTATCAAAATAATTCTCAACCCCTGCCCACATCAGATTAAAAGAATTTTTTCCCTCATATAAAGAAAACTCTCCAAACGTAAATGGCTGACAGGCTGCCGCATACTGGCTGGTTGCTTTTTTAGCACCTCTTGCAAATGCCGAGATCCTTCCACGTTCTTTTGTAAGAAGTACGATCCGCTTATCATACTCCCCAATATTGCCAGCCTGTAAGACCATTCCCGTCACTTTGATCTCTTGTGACATCTTTATACTTCTTTCTTATCATATCCATAGTTCTTAAGCAGCATATCGCTGTCTCTCCAGTCTTTCTTGACTTTAACCCATAACTGAAGATTTACTTTCATATCCAGAAGATTTTCCATCTCGATCCTTGCCTGTGTACCGATCTTCTTAAGCATAGATCCCTGCTTTCCGATAATGATCCCTTTATGAGAATCTCTCTCGCATACGATTGTTGCATCGATATCCACGATATGTCCATGACGTCTGACTTTCATCGCATCAATGACAACAGCGATCCCATGCGGGATCTCCTGACTTAACAGACGAAGAGCTTTCTCACGAATCAATTCCGCACAGATCTGTCTCTCTGGCTGATCTGTGATCGTATCTTCATCAAAGTACATTGGACCTTCATCTAAATATTTGTAAATACTGTCGATGACATCATCCGTATTCTTGCCTTTCAATGCAGATACCGGGATGATCTCTGCAAATTCACATACATCTTTGTATGTATCGATTGCTTCTAAGATGTCTTTTTCTTCTACTGTATCAATCTTGTTGATGACTAAAATGATCGGTGTTTTGATCTTAGATAACTGTTCAATGATATATTTTTCACCACCACCGATGAACGTACTTGGTTCTACTAACCAAAGTACGACATCGACTTCATTTAATGTGCGTTCTGCAACCTGCAACATATAGTTTCCAAGTTTATTTTTCGCCTTGTTGATCCCTGGTGTATCAAGGAAGATGATCTGCCCTCTTTCATCGGTGTACACTGTCTGGATACGATTTCTTGTTGTCTGCGGTTTGCTTGATGTGATCGCGATCTTCTGTCCGATCAGACAGTTCATTAATGTTGACTTTCCAACGTTTGGTCGTCCGATAAATGTTACAAAACCGGATTTAAATTCATTTGCCATAAATTGTCCTTTCCCTGTTTTCTCTATAGTACATGTTTTACTTCATCAAAATATTCTTTATTCTGATCGATCTTCTCTTCATTTCCAATACAGCAGCGGTTTCCTGCTTCTACTACTGCTTTAACGATCGGTGCTAACGCTCTGATATCTTCCTGTGTACAGGATAATACCTGATCTCTGACCTTCTGAAGATCAGCTTCTGTCTTGCCTAAGAAATATGCATGAAAACTTCTTGCCCCCATATCAACAGCTTCCATTGGCATATCCATGCTTCCGATCGTTCCAATGATATATTTCTTCATATCACGATCATCTGCATCAAAATCTGCCACATAATCTGCTGCCTCATCGTATACTTTATAAGATTCAGAAAGGTTTGGATCACGGTATGTCACAAACATAGAATCTCCCTGATCTGAGAAACTGCACATGCATCCATACGCACCACCTTTGACACGGATCTGAATCCACAGATATTCATAGGAGAAGATCATCTGAAGCACTTTTAACGCTCCTGTATACTCAAGTCCTGCATCCTTAAAGTTTCCAGCGCATGCCACATACTGAACACCACCTGCAGTTGCAAATCCTTCATTGCTCTTTGTGCATGTAACTTTGACTTTCTCACCTTGTTTCTGGTCTTCATATAATCCTTCGATAAAGCTTTCCACTTCTGCTTTCATGAACTCAGGTGCTTCTTCTTTTCCTGTATAACTGATCGTCATATTTTGTTTTTCAAAGATCATTTTTGCAGCTTCTTTTAAACCATTGACGATATTGTCATATTCTTCATCGAAATCTTCATACCATTTCTTCACAGTCTCATACATCGTGATCCCCTGAATTGCTTCACGGTATGCTGCATATTCTGAAAAATAAGACATTGCACGGTTTGCCGCACTCTTGTGTCCTGTCTCTGTCAATGTGATCTTAAGGTTTGTATAAATCTGTCCGATGATCTCTTTTAGTCGTTTCTTATTATCTAATTTGCTTTCAAATGCCACTTCTTTTAATAAATCAAATGCTTTTTCGATATTAGAATAGAAGCATTTTGTCTTTAAGATAAACATTGGAAGAAATTCATGCACATCCGTTGGCATAACATCCATTGTTGCGCTGATGCCACCTGTCTCAATGCTGATCTCGTTTCCTAATTCCTGATAACTATAGTGTGTTGTATCAACGATCGTTAAGATCTCTGCTAAAAATGATGCATATGGCACGAGATCCATTGGCACATGACTCATATCAAATGCGAGCTTGACGTAAGCGATCTTGTTTGTAAAATACTGATGCCATAATACTTTCACACCACCAAGTTCAGATTCCACATTGGATAATGGTTTGACATCTTTTCTGATATCTTCAATGTCGATCACTGGAATCTTCTCTAATTCTTCTTTTGTAGATGCTTCTTCCTGTGATGCTTTTAACTGTTTCGTCTCTTCGACTAATTTCTTTACTTCTTCTTCGGATAAAGAATCTTTGTAAGCCTTTAATTTATCTGCTTCTTCCTGATCTTTGATCTTCTGTAAGCCTTTCTTTGGCTTCATCACCACGATCGTTTTATGGTTATTATCGATCAGATATTCTTTGATCAGATTCTCAAAATAGCCATTCTCGATTTCTTCTCTTAACTGTTTGAAGATCTCATTTGTCTTGATATGGATAAATGGTTTCTCATCGTCATATAACCAGCTGTCGTACATCTGAAGTCCATACATCAATCCCTTTGGAAAACGTCCAAAGTTTGCTTCTCTGTATTTGAATTCATAGTAATTAAATGCTGCTAAAAGATTTCTTCTTGGAATTCCTTCTTTTGCGATCTTGGCTAAGTTCTCTTCTAAGATCTTAACAAATTCATCTTCCTGATCATCCCTTGCTTCCTGTGCGATCACAGAAAATACTGGCTGCATGATCCCATTATCATAAGAACTTTGAATATCTTTTCCAATCTGTGCATCCATCAAAGCTTTCTTCACTGGTGCTCCAGGTGCATCGAATAATACTCTGTTTAAGATCTCAAATCCTAAGTAAAGTTTTGCATCCAAGCTGTCTCCGATCACTGCATTGTAGGATAAATAAGTCTTTTCTTCTTCAGAGTCATTTTCCCCGACTGGATAGTATTCTTCCACTCGTTTCACTTCTGTAAATGGTTCTTGTTTCTCCCATGATGAATCGATCTGTTTCTCATCGAAATCTTTTAAATAATGTTCATCAATAAATGTCAGATATTCATCAACATCCATATCCCCATACAGATAAATATAGCTGTTGGATGGATGATAATAAGTCTTGTGGAAATCAAGGAACATCTCATAAGTTAAATCTGGGATTGCCTTTGGATCTCCGCCTGATTCAAACCCATATGGTGTGTCTTCCAATAAAGACTTCTGAATGATACGTGCAAGCTGCTGGTCTGGAGATGAGAAGACTCCTTTCATCTCGTTAAACACAACTCCGTTATACGTCAGAGGAGCATCTTCGCTTAACAGATCATAATGCCATCCTTCCTGCTTTAAGATCTCTGGCTTCTTATAGATATTTGGATAAAATACAGCATCCAGATAAACATGCACCAAGTTAAAGAAATCTTTATCATTCTGGCTTGCAACCGGATAAACAGTCTTATCTGGATAAGTCATTGCATTTAAAAATGTATTCAATGATCCTTTGACCAGTTCCACAAATGGATCCTTCATTGGGAACTCTCTTGAGCCGCAAAGTACAGAATGCTCTAAGATATGAGGAACTCCTGTATCATCTTGTGGTGGTGTACGGAATCCGATCTGGAATACCTTGTTATCATCTTCATTGGAGATCACAACCACTCTGGCTCCCGTCTTATCATGCTTTAAAATATATCCTGTTCCATTTAATTCTTCGATAGATTCTTGTTTGATGATCGTATATTTATTATTCATAAACCTTTAACAAAATCTCCTTTTTTCTATTCATTGATATCCTTTATGCTACTACAAATGGAACAGATTGAAAAGGGGGTCGGTTTGATTTTTGCATAAAAATACGGCACCGAAAGCTTATTCTCATGCTTTCGATGCCGCATTGATATTTTTTATCGTTTGATTGATCTTACTTTGGAAAAACTGCTGTATCTGTACTTGCCGGATACTTTTTTCATTGTGCGGACTTTAAAATAATATTTCTTTCCTTTTTTTAGTTTTCCTTTGGTATAAGATGATTTCTTAGAGGAAAGTGTTGCGATCTTTTTATATCTTGATTTCTTCTTTGTGGACATATAGATCTGGTATCCACTGACTCCTGAAACCTTCTTATATGTAATCTTGACCGCTTTCTTTCCTCTCTTCTTTAAGCTCTTGATCGTTGTTGCTTTGGGTTTACTTACGGTTGTTTTCTTAACAGCTGTCGTTGGTGTTGCTGGTGCTACTGGTGTTGCTGGTGCTGGCGTATACCCTGCAGATGTCCAATTTCCAATCTTATAATCCAAATCAACATTTCCTGTAATTCCATCAATCTGACCTTTGTTTGTATACTGCCACATATGATAGCTTCCCTGATATCCACAGGTATCGTTATAATGTGCTACCCATCTTGGATAACGGTTAAAGATATCTGCTGTCAGCTTTGTCTCAAATAATGACTTAGAGCTGTAAACTGCTACATTCTTATATCCATTGGCTTCCAATGTATTTAAAAATGTCTGTGCGATTTCTCCTGCTGTCTTTGAATCAATCTTATTCATCACAGAGTTATCTTCCATGTCATAATAAATTGGATATGTCAGATTCTTTCCCTGTACCAAACGGACTACATGCTGTGCTTCACTGCGTGCTTTCTCTACAGTGTCTGCATAGGAATATAAAAATGTTCCATATGGAATCCCAAAGCGTTCACATTCACTAGTATTGTTCTCCCACTGTGTATCATCCTGGTTCGTCTGATCCATTCCAATTCCACAACGGATGATCGCAAAATCAACCTGACCGCTGTTCTTAACTTTCTCCCAGTCGATCGTTCCCTGATGATAACTTACGTCAATTCCCTGTGCTGTTGCATTAGATGGTTTGACAACTCTTGTTAAACTTCTTGTCATACGTTCTGTCGTAGATTTGAGCTTCCCATCTGTATAACGGAAACTATTCTCTAGTCCATTTTTTTCTGCCTGCGTTGGTGTAATCTGACTTCCCCAGACTTTGCATGTTGTCTGAAATATCATAAACACGCTGATCAGCAATAAGAGTACCCCAACAACCAATCCGGTAAGCATTCCTAGTTTTTCACTTCTCTTCATTTTCATTTCTGCCTCCTAAGTATGATCGTTTCCTTATTTTTTTCTTCCACATTTATCATATCATATTTTTTTCAGCAGAAAGTGAACATTTTCTTAATTTTTCTGTAAATTTATACACATCCCATCTTGATCATCTCTCTTTTCAGGCGTTTGATGATCTTTTTCTCCAGTCTTGATATGTAAGATTGTGAAATTCCAAGCATATCAGCGACTTCTTTCTGTGTTTTTTCTTTTCCTTCTTTTTGATTGATCCCAAACCTTAATTCAATGATCATTTTCTCGCGGTCCGTAAGGATCGTCATAGCTCTTGTCAGTAGTTTCTTATCTACTTCATGTTCTAAGTCCTTGTAAATGATATCTTCATCGGTTCCAAGGATATCGGATAATAATAATTCATTTCCATCCCAGTCTACATTTAATGGCTCATCGATGGAAACTTCCATTTTTGTCTTGTTATTTCTTCTTAAATACATCAAAATTTCATTTTCGATACATCTGGATGCATAAGTCGCAAGTTTGATCTTCTTTGCTGGGTTAAATGTATTGATTGCTTTGATCAGACCGATCGTACCAATCGAAATCAGATCTTCCACACCGATTCCCGTGTTGTCAAATTTCTTTGCTATGTATACAACCAATCGTAGATTTCTCTCGATCAGCATGCTTCTTGCCGTTTCTTCATTGACAGTTCCTAACATATGGATCATTTTCTGCTCTTCCGCTGTATCAAGCGGTGCCGGAAGTATCTCCGTTCCCCCAATATAATGAATCTCATTTCCTCTTCCAAAAAATGTCCTTCTTCCACTTACCAAGCTCAACTTTAACACAATCATTACCTCCCATTTTTGATCAGATCCGGATGTAGTAACATTTCGTAAGCTCCCCATTTGGAAAGGGATACTTTGGATATGGCGATCACTGCCTTTTTGTGTTCTATTATCCGGTCCTCTTTCGTGATTTTCATATCATTTGCCATCACTGCCGGCATCATCCCATGTTCCCTTCCAACACTTTGATATGGGATCATGCGGATGCCCTCTGCTTCCTGTTTTTCTATCATCTTGAACAACGGCTCATGAAAATACTTCAAAAATGTTTCTTCTTCCAGAATACATACTGGCATTTGACTGACTGGTTCATATAAGAAATTTCCTGTATCCAAGAATGCACAAACCTCTAATTTCTTATGCAGGATCGTAAATTCCACTTGATAAAAAGATTCTTTGTCGTGATTCATATCTTTTACGGCTGATACATACAAATACCTTACAAGCATGCAGCTGGCTGTCGCAAGGATCAGCCACGGCAGAATGATCTGGCTTTTTATCATTGTAAAGATTCCACCAGTAAATAAACTCAACACCAGAAGATACACGCTGTATTTCCATGCTTTTTTCATTGGAAATGCACAAGATATCTTTATCGTCATAACAATGGAAATGATCATCAATCCCAATTTCAGTCCATGATCTTCGTCATAAAGCTGAAGTATAAGACATCCTGAAAAACTTCCAAAGATGGATGCGGCAAATATTTTATAAAATTTCATCTTTTTATGTATGATCCATTCCAGTAATTTTAGCTGGAACGCGATCATGATCCATTGTTCCAAAAACATTTCGATGAAATACATAATGCAATTATAGAAAATCTCTAAAAAATATTTTGTCATACCATGGCGGTAACGCCCTGCAAGTTTTTACAGTTTCTGACGAAAACTTTCTTCTGTCTGCATCATCTGATAAAATAGAAGTTGAAATTTGTAGAAAAATACGATAAGAAAGGAAATTTTGAAATGACTCATGTGATTCATGAAATCCCTCCCGTATATGATGACCGATCAAAGATCCTGATCCTTGGTTCTTTTCCTTCTGTAAAGTCCAGAGAGGGACAGTTTTTTTATCATCATAAGCAAAACCGTTTCTGGAAGGTTCTTGCTGCAGTCTTTGAGGATACTCTGCCTGAAACGATTGAGGAGAAAAAAGAGTTTTTATTAAGACACAACATTGCCATCTGGGATGTGATCGCTTCCTGCGATATTGAAGGTTCCAGCGACAGCAGTATTAAAAATGCAGTGCCAAATGATTTTTCATTCATTTTAAAAACAGCCCCAATTCGCCAGATTTATACCAACGGTGGGACTGCTTATAAACTTTATCATAAATATTGTGAAAAAGTGACTGGATTTGAAGCTGTGAAACTGCCTTCCACAAGCCCTGCGAATGCTTCTTATTCGTTAGAACGGCTGATCAGTCAGTGGAATCAGATTTCAAATACCTGACCTGCACCTGTGATATCTCTGACGATATCCTTCCATCTGCGCCCATCTTCACAGTTTAAATAATGATGGTTGATCTTGTAATGCTCAAAGCAATGCATTGGGAATACAACTTTACTGTCCGTATGTTCTAAGAAATAATTCATTCCCCAGCAATACTTATCTTCCTGTCTTGGATCAAGGAGCATAAATGCAAGATCGATCTTCTTTCCTTCCAGATATTTCATCTCATCCTGGAAGGTCTTCTTGTAATATTCATTATCTTCCTCTGGTTCTCCATTCCAATGCCACCAGTTAAGATCACCTGCATGGTAGATTGTCTTTCCTTCCACTTTCACAAGAAATGCTACTCCCATGTCATTTGATCTTAAAGTTTCTATTTCGATTCCGGCAACTTCCTTTTTTTCATGTGCTTTCATAACGACTGCACCTTCGTTATCTTTGATATCATCAGAAAGAATATAATGAATATCTTTATACTGTTCTTTTAGTTTCCAGATTGCTGGATCATAATGATCGGCATGGCTGTGTGATGCAAAGACATAGAGAGTCTTACTGCCGTCAAATGACGGGATTTCTCCCTGATAGTAATCAAACAGCAGAACATTTTGTTCCATCTCAACCATAAAACCACTATGTTCAATAAATGTTACTTTCATTTCTGGTTATCCTCCAAAATCTTTTCCTTCATCTGCGGATCAAACTGTTCCTGTTTTAACATCTCAATCTCATATTTGTATGGCGGATAGGATTTCTTGCTGTCTTCCGCTTTAATGTATGGTGTTTCTAAAATCTTAGGTACCTGTTCAAAGTCTTTGTGATGTACGATGTGGTTTAACGACTCAAATCCGATCGTTCCAAATCCAAGATTTTCATGACGGTCTTTTCCTGCACCGATCACATTCTTACTGTCATTGATATGAAAGACTGCGATCTGGTCTTTGCCAATCGTCTTATCAAACTGGTCAATGACATTTTCAAATCCTTCTCCAGACAGATCTAAGCCGCTGTCGCTCACATGACAAGTATCGAAGCAGACTCTTAATTTCTCTGGATATTTTACACCATCATAGATTCTTTTTAGTTCTTCAAATTCACGCCCGATCTCGCTTCCTTTTCCTGCCATTGTCTCCAGTGCGATATGAACCGGCATATCCTGATACATGACCTGATTTAATCCTTCGATGATACGATCGATTCCTTTGTCAACACCAGCTCCAACATGAGAACCTGGATGCAGGACCAATGTATGACTTCCCATAGCTTTGGTACGTTCTACTTCAACTTCCAAAAATTCCACTGCTAACTCAAATGTCTCAGGTTTCGTCGTGTTCGCAAGATTGATGATATATGGTGCATGAACAACAAACGTTTCCATTCCATGTTCTTTCATTAATTTCGTTCCATCTTCAATTCTTAATTCCTCAATCTTTTTTCTTCTTGTATTCTGTGGTGCGCCAGTGTACACCATAAAAGTATTCGCTCCATAAGATAATGCTTCTTTGACAGATCCTAGAAACATGTCCTTTCCTTTCATCCCTACATGAGAACCGATCAGCATAATTTTCCCTCCGATTAAAAATTTTTCTTCTTTTTTGTGTGTCATTCTGTTGCAGATTATACCGAAAATATGCTGTAAAATCCATATTTTGATACTTAATTTAATTTTTTTGAACTTTTTTTCGTTTTTTTATTGACACAAGTTCCATATAGTGATATCATAACGGTGTTGCGCAGTTGTGGCGGAATTGGCATACGCGCTAGACTAAGGATCTAGTCCGGGTTAACTGGGTAGGGGTTCAAGTCCCCTCAACTGCACTTAAGCCGATGTGGCGGAATTGGCAGACGCGCTGTGTTCAGGTCGCAGTGAGCTTACGTTCGTGCGAGTTCGAATCTCGCCATCGGCATACCGAAGTTTGTGACTTCGGTTTTTTTATTTCATACAATAACTACAAAAAGGAGTCCTCAGACTCCTTTTTTCTTTCGACTCTTTAATAAATTATCTGCTAAGGTTGATACAGTATTCACAATGATCTCCTGCTCTACCGTCTCACATTGTTCCATGATCAGATCCATCTTCTTGCTGTAAAAATATTTTTTCTGTTTCTTGCTGTAACTGTCCACCAACAGTTCATCTATGGTAACACCTAGTGCATCTGCGATCAGCTTAAGTGCTGGCAGCGAAACGCTTACTGAAGCCGTCTCCACATTTGACATATGACTTAATGAAATATCTGCCATCTCGGCAAGTTGTTCCTGTGTTATATTTTCTTTTTTACGATATTCTTTAATTTTCGCTCCCAGAGCTTTATAATTAATGGGCTTCATAGCTCTCCACACTCCTTATATACTCTGATTTTATTATGAATCATTTTTTCAAATAACCGCCTGTGGCAATAGTTTCTATTGTAATGGACCGCCAGCCTTATTTCTGTTATGATAAAACCAACTAATTTATTGTTATCATTTATAATAGGAGGTTTTTATGCATCTATTCATGAAATTTATTTTAGCACCTGTTCTTTTTGTTCTATCTGTTTTTGTGATCATACAAACTTATAGAAAATATAAGATCAAACATCTTTTGAAAAAATGGGAAAAGAAATATCACCCATTTCCATTGAAAAAGGAAGCCTGAGATTCAGGCTTCCTTTTTTTGATATGATGATTTGCTTGTATATTATTGAAAACATTTCATCTTTTTATTTCTTAACACTATCTTAGCATGCTATACTTGTATACACTACAGCTTGAAAAACTAGAAAAGAAAGGATACAAACTTTGCATGAACCAAATCAAACCTATGTTACTAACCACACTGAAATCCTATGACCGATCACAATTTGTCAAAGATGTTACCGCTGGGATCATCGTTGCGATCATAGCTCTTCCATTATCCATTGCCTTAGCACTTGCTTCCGGTGTTGGACCACAAGCAGGTATCTTTACTGCGATCGTTGCTGGCTTTGTGATTTCTGCTTTCGGTGGCAGCAGCGTACAGATTGCCGGACCAACCGCTGCTTTCGCAACCATTGTTGCCGGAATCGTTGCAAAAGACGGGCTTGACGGTCTTGTGATCTCCACGATCCTTGCCGGTATCTTCTTGATCCTTATGGGACTTTGCCACTTTGGAAGTCTAATCAAATTTATTCCTTATACGATCACCACGGGATTCACTTCCGGGATCGCTGTTACGATCGTCATCGGACAGTTAAAAGATTTCTTTGGTGTTACTTATCCAAATGGTTTAAAACCAATTGAAACAATGGAAAAACTAAATGCATTTGCCCTTGGATTTTCATCTTTCCATGTTGATGCCCTGATCGTTGGCGGAGTCAGTCTTGCCATCCTGATCATCAGTCCATATATTTTTAAAAGAATTCCTGGATCATTGATCGCTGTGGTCATTGGTATTCTTATGGTAAAATTTCTGCCACTCCATGTTTCAACGATCGGAAACCTCTATACGATCACAAATGATCTGCCATCATTCCATATACCTGCAGTCAAATTTTCTATGGTGAAATCAGCGATTCCAAATGCATTTACCATTGCGGTACTTGCTGCCATTGAATCTCTGTTATCCTGCGTTGTTGCTGATGGAATGATCAACGGCAAACATCGTTCTGATACAGAATTAGTTGCACAAGGGCTTGGAAATATCGCTTCTGCCCTATTTGGAGGTATTCCTGCAACTGGAGCGATCGCAAGAACTGCTGCCAATATCAAAAATGGAGGCCGCACTCCGGTTGCTGGTATGGTCCATTCCATTACTTTGGTCATCGTATTAGTTGTTTTAATGCCATTTGCTGGTATGATCCCAATGCCTACGATCGCGGCCATCCTTTTTGTTGTTGCTTACAATATGTGTCAGTGGAGAACTTTTGTACATATGTTAAAAACGGCTCCAAAAAGCGATATCATCGTGTTGATCGTCACATTCATTTTCTTCGATCTTGTCGTTGCGATCGAAATCGGTATGGTCATTGCATGTCTGCTGTTTATCAAACGCATGAGTGAGGAAACCCATGTTGACAGCTGGGTCTATGTCGATGATGATACACCTGAAATTGATGATCATCTAGCACGGCTTCCTTTAGCAATCCGTGTTTATGAGATCACAGGACCTTTATTCTTTGGTGCTTCTGATGCGATCGAGCACATCGTTGTAAAGGATTTCACTAAATGTCTGATCCTGCGTATGCGAAGTGTTCCTGCACTTGACAGCACAGCATTAAATGCATTAAAAGATCTCGTTGATACTTGTGAGAAAAAGGAATTACGATCGTATTTTCTCATGTCAATGAACAACCAATGAAGGTTATGAAGAAAGCTGGATTTATCGAGCTTGTTGGGAAAGAACATTTCTGTCCAAATATCGCTGCTGCACTAAAGCATGCAGAAGATTGTATTGATTAAATTCAGATCTCGCTCATGATCCTCTGCGTGATCTCATTCGCTTTTTCATAAATGTGAGCCGCATCTGTTCCAATAAAGAATTCGCCATCTTCATACAGAATCTTTCCTGCGACCATTGTCATCTTGACATTCTGCTTACTTCCACTGTATACCAGATTCTTTCTGATATTGTGGATTGGCTGCATATTTGGCTGATGCAGGTCGATCATTATAAGATCTGCCTGCTTTCCTTTCACTAACACATCACAGTCTGAAAGATTCATTGCTTTTGCACCGCCTGTTGTTGCCATCTTTAATACCTCTGCTGCATCAACTGCACTCGCATCATTTTCCCGGTATTTGGCAAGTGCTGTGACAAGAAACATCTCGCGAAACATATCAAGACAGTTATTGCTTGCAGGTCCATCCGTTCCGATCGCCAGATCAATATTTCGTTTTAACATCTCCTCAATCGGAGCGATCCCGCTTGCTAATTTTAGATTCGAGGCTGGGTTGGTGATCACAGAAATCTGATGTCTCTTTACAACATCAAGATCTTCTTCGCTCATATGAACACAGTGGTACAACCCTCCTCCATATTCAAATAGCCCTAGCTGTTCCATATATACCGTTGGTGTCATACCTGTTCTCTCGACGCACTGTGCCACTTCTGAGGCACTTTCTGAGTTGTGGGTATAGATAGGTGCATGGTACTTCTTAGAAAGCTCTGAGATGCCTTCTAAGATTTCTCTCTTGGTTGTATATTCTGCATGGAACCCCAGTTCATAACTGGTAAGTCCATCTTCTTTATGGTACTTCTCATACCAATTCTCTACTTCTTTCACAGACTGGGTAAAATCATTCACTGCTCCAATAACAGTCGTCCGAAAACCACAATCCTCAGATGCCTGGATCATCGTATCTGGTGTCAGATACATATCCGCATTGGCGGTGATCCCGCTTGTTAAATATTCCATGATGGCAAGTTTGGATAAATGATAGATATCATCCGGTGTTAACTTGGCTTCATATGGGAACACCTGATCATTTAACCAGGAAAGCAGCGGCATATCATCTGCATGAGATCTTAAAAATGTCATCGCGGAATGTGTATGGGCATTCTTAAATCCAGGCATGATCAGATTGCCTTTTGCATCAATCTGTCTCTCCCATGTGATCTTTGTCGCTTCTTCTTTATTCTCCGGTCCGACATACTGTATTTTATGATCTGAGATCCAAATCTCTCCATCAAAGATCTCTTGATCTTCCTGCATGGTTAAAATTCTTGCATGGTAGATTCTTATCATTTGATCACCTCTTATTTCTTCAGACTTTTCCCCATTCTACAGATGCATTCTGTTACTAGCTTCTGGAATTTTGGAGCTGCACGATCTGCACTTTGCTGAACTTCTTCGTGTGCCAGTGGTTTCTTACTGATTCCGGCAGCAGGATTCGCAATACACGAAATTCCACAGATCTTCATTCCCATATGATTTGCCGCGATCGCCTCACAGGCAGTACTCATTCCAACCGCATCTGCACCGATGGCTTTACACATCCTGATTTCTGCCGGAGATTCAAAATTAGGACCTGGAAGCTGGATATAAGTTCCTTCTTTAAGATCAATCTGCAGATGATCCGCACTTTTTCTGATCACTTCTTGTAATTCTTCATCATAAATATGACTCATATCCGGAAATCTTTCCCCAAATTCTTCGATATTCGGCCCAATTAATGGAGATGGTACAAAACTTGCGATCTGATCCGTGATCATCATAAAGTCACCCGCTTCAAATCCACGATGAATCCCACCGGATGCATTTGTCAAAAACAAGATCTCTGCTCCCATCATCTTCATCAATCGAATCGGCAGTACAACATCACTCATGGAATATCCTTCATAATAGTGAACTCGTCCTTCCATGATCATTACTGGAATATCTTCTACGTAACCAAGTACAAATCTTCCTTTATGTCCCTGTACTGTAGAAACTGGAAATCCTTTGATCTCATGGTAATCGATCACAGTCTCAATCTTGATCTTCTCCGCATAATCTCCAAGACCGGAACCTAAGACCAATGCGATCTGTGGTTTAAAATCTGTCATTTTCTTTACCTGTTTATAACATTTTTGTACTTTATCATATATTTTATTCATGTTATACATCTCCTTCCTGCCAGTTCTTTTTCTTACATTATGACACATTTTTGTACAAAATGAAATGCATTCCACACACATCCTATTGTTTACAAAAATTATAGTTTCCATTTCTTGCTTTCCATTCATTTGCAAGTTATACTTAAAGAAGCCCCAATTTCCCTACAACAAGGAGTACTAATATGAAGTTAGCAATCGTTGATGATAATAAATTAGAACAAGAGCTCATTTTCAACACTCTTCGTACTTATGAACATGAAAGAAACATCTCCCTTGATATTTCTTCTTATAGTGATGGTAATTCTTTTTTGAATACCTATGTCCCTGGAGATTTTGATCTGATTTTTATGGATATTTATCTAAATGAACTGAACGGGATCGATATTGTACGCAAGATCCGTCAGATGGATTCCAAAGTGATAATCGTATTCTTAACAACAAGTAAAGAACACATTTTTGAAGCTGCCCCTTTTCATTTTTTTGATTATATTTTAAAGCCTTTTGAATCCACACAGATCTTTCACGTACTTGATGATGCTTTAGCGCTTCTTCCTGAGCAGGAAGCTGAATTATCTTTTGAATATCGTTCTTTTGATGTTCATTTTCCATTATCAAAGATTCAATATATTTACTCAAATAATCATGAGGTGATCATTCATACAACGAATGGAACACATGCTTTCCGGCTTCCTTTTTATTCTGTCACAGATCATCTGGATGATTCAAGATTCCTTCAGTGCAACCGTGGAATCATGTTGAATATGGACTATATTATGACAATGGAATCCGATTACTTCGAAATGACAGATTCAAAGTGTTTTCCGATCAAAACGAAAGGACGCAAGCAAATCCGAGAGCAATATATCAAATACCAGTTTTTGAAACTTGAGGAGGCATGATCTTTTATGACTTTTTATGATATTTTTACATATTTATGTACATTTACAATCATCATTCCACTGGCAGTTTTTTGCCTGTTTCCAGTGATCGATCATCTAAAGACCCCGATCCGCCATCTGCTGATCAAGATCAGCCTTGTTTTTGTGTGCTATTTTGTTCTGTTGATCATTCCGTATATAATCTTTCAACAGGATCTGGGCAATATTCTTATATTCCTTGCTGTGCCTGTGTTCTTCTACCTATTTCAAAAAGAAACGAACCTGATGCTTTCTGCTTCTCTCTTTGTTATGCTGACTGCATGTTGTCTTGGTTCTCTTTCTTATGTTATCTATCATACATTCGGTGTCATCTTTCATCCACATGGACAAAGTACAGAATTTTATCCAGAATCCATGATCGCACAACTGATCTTTCTGGTTTTCGCTGATATCATCTTATATAAACCCGCCCGGAAATATCTTGGATGGATGGTTACGAATTTTCACAATGCCTTTGTCTGGCGGATTGCGTGTATTTTTCCATGCTGTTTTACTTTTCTCGTTTTCACTTATATTCCACACAATTATTATGATATTTATACCTATCATGATCTACATGTTTACTTTTCCATGATGCTCACTTTACTGGTCTTTGTATTTCTTTTATATGTCTTGTTTTATACTATCATCCACAGTTATGTAGAAAATCAGTATATGTTAGAAGAACAAAAGATTCTGGAGATTCAGGCAAAAGAATATTCTCAACTTTCCCAGCATGTACAGGAGACAAGAGAAATCCGCCATGATTTTCGTCATCAGATCACTGTTATCTCTGGATTGTTAAATCAAGGAAATTATGAAGAATTAAAGGAGTATCTGTCCCAATATGAATCATCTATTTCTTTACAGACTAAGATCTACTGCCGTCAGCCCGCTGTAAATGCCATTTTATCGCATTATGATCTTTTATGTGCACAAGATAAGATCAAAACAAAATTTGCCGTTGATTTTCCAACGCTCTCTCCGATCTCTTCCGTTGATTTTTGTATTGTTCTTGGAAATCTTTTAGAAAATGCTTACCTTGAATGTAAGACATTACAGAAGTATGAGAAATTCATCCATCTCAAAGCCAGACAGACTTCTCCTGGTGCTTTTGTTCTGCTCATCGAGAACCCTTATGAGCATGAGATCAAAAAAACAGACAGTGGCTTCTTCTTATCCTCTCGCCGCAAAAACTGCGTCGGTACAGGTCTTAAATCAGTCACTGCCATATGTAAAAAATACGATGGCCATCTGTCTATTGAGACTGATAACCACCGCTTTAAAGTCAAGATGTTTTTACAATGTTAATTCTATTGATTAAGCTAATTTTTCTTTTGCTACGTCAACTAAAGCTTTGAATGCTTCTGGTTCGCTGATCGCCATCTCAGATAACATTTTTCTGTTGATGTCAACACCAGCTAATTTTAATCCGTGCATGAATTTGCTGTAAGAAAGTCCGTTCATTCTTGTAGCAGCGTTGATACGTGCGATCCATAACTGTCTGAACTGACGTTTTCTCTGTTTTCTTCCTGCGTAAGAACTTGTTAAAGCTCTCATAACAGACTGTTTTGCTACTCTATACTGTTTAGATCTAGCTCCTCTATATCCTTTAGCCAGTTTTAATACTCTATTGTGTTTTTTCTTTGCGTTCATTCCGCCTTTGATTCTTGCCATTGCTTACATTTCCTCCTTAACGATCCATCTTACAGATATGGTAAAATCTTCTTCATGTTCTTTTCGTTTGTTGCATCTGTCATTGCAGCTTTTCTTAAATTTCTCTTTCTCTTAGGAGATTTCTTTGTTAAGATATGGCTTTTGTATGCCTTATTTCTTTTTAATTTTCCTGTTCCTGTCTTTTTAAATCTTTTTGCAGCTGCTCTACATGTCTTCATTTTTGGCATGGTTATTTCCTCCTTAATCCTGCTTGTATCTACTCATATTTGAATATCTTAAACTCCTAGTTGTTCTTTGGAGCTAAAAACATTGTCATGCTTCTTCCTTCAAACTTTGGTTTCTTATCGATGGTGGCTACATCTTCTAATGCTTTCGCAAAATCATCTAAGATATACTTGCTTGCATTCACATGAGCAAGTTCTCTTCCTCTGAATCGAAGTGTGACTTTCACTCTCGCACCTTTTGCAAGGAATTTCTTTGCATGATTAATCTTTGTGTTTAAGTCGTTTGTGTCAATGTTTGGTGACATGCGGACTTCCTTCACATCGATGACTTTCTGTTTCTTCTTTGCCAGCTTTTCTTTTCTTGTCTGCTCGTATTTGTACTTACCGTAATCGATAATCTTACAAACCGGTGGTTTTGCCTTTGGTGAGATCTTGACAAGATCTAATCCTGCTTCATCTGCTAACTTCTGTGCTTCCCTTGCGGACATAACTCCAAGCTGCTCGCCATCATTCGCGATCAGACGTACTTCTTTATCTCTGATCTGTCCGTTAATCATTAAATCGCTAATAATTACACCTCCATGATAATTAAAAAAGTGGATAGTTATAAGACTATCCACATAAAATTCAAGCATGATCACGAAATATCATATTCTTAAATATTAACCCAAGTCACTTCCTAATCTATCATATGTGCTAAGGTGAGAGTGGATACTCTTCTTTGTTGTTTCTGTTGTTCTTCACAACTTTTGATATTATATCATGCTTTCATTTTTATTGTCAAGTATTTTTCTTATCTTTTTATTTTTCTACATTGAATGTCACTTTGTTATTCAACGCTTTATAAAATGTCAGCTGATATCTCTGAGCATCCGCTAATACATCATAATCTTCACCAGTTTCAATGATCTTGAAATTAATGATGTTCGCCTTTCTCGCACTGTCTTTGCTCACTGCTACACCATTACGTTCGTCTGCAAATCCTTTGACATTCGCCAGCATATTAAATTCTGTTTTGATGCTATCCACTTTATAAGAATATTGTTTTCCTGTTTGACTTGTAAAATAGATTGTGACGGATTTCCAGTTTGGATTAAATGTAAATGTTGTCTTGCTTCCAGATGTTTCACTGCATACATCATCAAATCCATCATATACAAAAACATCAACATCTTTTGTGCAGATCTTTCCTGATCTTGCAGTGGTAGAAATCTGAATTCTGCTGTATCCGCCTTTTTTAGCTGTCACTTTTCCTTTGCTGTTAACCACTGCTACCTGTGGATTACTGCTCTTATAAGTCAGAGTTTTTGATGCCATCTGTTTTCCTCCAGGTAAAGCTGTTGCTTTAATCTGGGCAGTGTTTCCTGTCTTGTAGAAATTGATCGTCTGTGCAGATGAAAGTTTGATCCCTGTCGCTGCTTTTCTTACATATACAGTGATCTTCTTTGTTTTCACTCCAGAAGCTTTCATTGTGATCTTGGCAGTTCCGTATTTCTTTCCTTTGATCACACCCTTTTTATTCACTGTCGCTACAGATTTTTTGGATGTCTTATATGTGATCTTTTTCTTTTTACCAACTGTTTTTGCATTTAATTTTAAAGTTTTTCCAACAAAAACCGTTGCCTTGCTTCCTGTTGATGTTTTGATATATGCTTTTTTGGCAGCTTTCGCATTTGTTGGCATGATCATACAGGAAACTGCAAGCAACATCAGCATCGTCATTATCTTTTTCTTCATGTTCCTGATCCTTCTTAAATAGAAAATTCTTTTATAGAAAAAGAATCCTGGAGAAAAGCTCCTCCAAGATTCCTTTATCACTCAGCAATTGATTATTTTGCTACATACTGTGTAATTGTTAAATCTTTTGCTTTATCTGCTGGTAATTTTACTGTGTATTTACCATCTTTTGCTGTTGCTGAAGCAATAACTTTTCCAGCTGCATCTTTTACTACGATGTTTGTAGCGTTTTTGTCGCTTGTTACAACGTATTTAGCACTTGTAGCTGTTACTGTACCGTCTTTTGCTACTGTAACTTTGATGTTGTGGTTCTGACCTTTTTCAGATTTTGCTACAACAGCGTATTCTGTATCAGATACTTTTGTAACTGTTGCTGTGTATTTTCCATCATAGTTAGATGTACCTTTGATCGTAGCTGTCTTTGTAGCACCTTTACCAATAGCTGATAATACACCTAATGTAAAGTTTTCTTTGCTTTCCCATGCTTTGAATCCAGCTGCTGGATCAGCAATATATCCTAATGCTTCTTTAACCTGTGCTGCAGAGATCTCAACTGTCTGTTTTCCACGAGTTAAAACGTATTTTTCAGCATTAGCAACTAATCCTGTATATTCAGCTGTGTTATCTTTTACAACTGGTTTTACAGTTTCAGGTGTTACAACTTTTGCAGGTGTTGGAGCTGCTTTTACTGTTACTGTAAATTTAGCTTTCTTACCTTTTGCATCTTTACATGTTGCTGTAATTGTTACCTTACCAGCTTTTTTTGCAGTTACTTTACCTTTAGAAGTTACTGTAGCTACTTTCTTGTTGCTAGATTTGAATGTTACAGCTTTTGTAGAAGCTTTCTTTGGTGAGTAAGTTGGGTGAAGAGTGAATTTCTTTCCAGCTGTTACTGTTTTCTTTGTCCCCTCTTTGAATTTTAAAGTTTTAACAACTTTACCAACTGTAACCTTTGTTGTAGCCTTTGCTTTTTTGTTGTTTTTAGCAATTGCTGTGATCGTTACTGTACCTTTTTTCTTTGCACGGATGATACCATTCTTAGAAATAGTAGCAATCTTTTTGTTGCTTGTTTTGTACTTTAACTTATAAGTTTTAGCACTTTTTGGTGAGAATTTCAGGCGTGTCTTTGCATTCATCCAGTGTCCTGGTGCACTGATCACATACCCTTTCTTCTTAAAAGATAATTTCTTTACCTTTTTTGTTGCTGCACTAACATTAGCTGTTTTTGGTGCTTCTATTACTGCGACAAGTCCGAAAGCCATAACTGCGGATAATCCACAAGCTGCTGCTTTCTTGATGATTTTGTTACTCATACTTACATTCCTCCTTATTAAGTATTTGGATGATTTTTTTCCGTATCTGACTCACCGTAATATGAATATGAATATTTATACTCATAATTACCATAAGCACCGATACGCTCATCAACTTTATTTAATACAGCCCCAAGGATACGAACCTCGCCCCTCTTCAACTGCTTGATGACATCTTGAACGATCTTACGTTTGATCACTCCCTGCTCGATCACGATGACTGCTCCATCTGTATATTTACCGATGATCACAGCATCAATAACAACACCTAGCGGTGGTGCATCAATGATCACATAATCAAACATATCCCTAACATTCTCAATGAATTGTTCAAACTGCTCAGAATCCAAAATGCTTGTTGGATCTGGTGACAGCGGACCAGCTACTGTAATACAAAGTCCCTCAACTTCTGTCTCGTAGATGATATCCTCCACTTCTGCCTGTCCTGTCAGATAATGGCTTAATCCTTTATCGATTCCCTGTATATGATATCTGGCTGCCATTACTGATTTTCTTAAGTCAGCATCCACCATCAGTATCTTCTTTCCACTTTCTGCAAGTGTTCTTGAAAGGCTCAGAGAAATAGAACTCTTTCCTTCATTCGGAACACTGCTTGTCATTGTGATCACTTTAATATCTTTTCCGCAGAAGGCTAAGTTCGTCTTTAACTGGTTTAGTCCTTCTACCATACGATAATCATTGATCTCTGGAAGATCCATTACTAATTTCTTCATCTTATTCCCTCGCCCTCTTTACTTTCTTTGTTCGCTTTGTAGTTCCCTTTACCAAAGGTAATTGCGCTAAAGTAATAATTCCAAGATATTTCTCAATATCTTCTTCTTTCAGGATCGTATCGTTCATCAGATACTGGATCACAATGGCTGCTGCCATCAATATAAATCCAAGAACTGCTCCGATCAATACGTTCTTCTTAAGACTTGGGCTGTCTGGTTTATCTGCCTTATATGCCTTTTCGATGATCGTTGGTGATTTCACGTCCATCTTCTCTGCAACTGTCTTCGCTGTTACTTCTGCAAGATCCTGTGTGATGCTCTGTGCAAGTGCTGCATCCTTATCTGTTATCGTAATCTGCATGATACGTGTATCAGATGGATTCTCCACCGTGATCTTCTTCTCTAATTCTTTATAATCCATATCAAGCTTCAGATCTGCGATCACCTGTTCAAGGACTGGTCTTGTCTTAACAATTACCATATAATCCTGTGTTAACTGAGTACCCATTGTAAGATCTGTAAGCTGTGAAAGTCCACCCTTTGAAACAACATAAAGCTGTGCTGTAGAAGAATAGATCGGTGTCATCGCAAACTTCGTGATCAATCCTGATGCACCTGCAAAGACGATTGCTGTCAACAAAATCCAAACGATCTTCTTCTTCAATGCCAAAAACAATTCCCTTAAATCAATCTCGATCTCATCATCATTCTCTAACTCGTACATAGATGTTTTTATCCCTTCTTTAATTAAATACTTTTCCCCTCAAGCATCTTTCTTGGATTCTCATAAAGAATCTGGTCCGCATGCTTCTTCCGTACAACTTCTGCTGCCGGTTTCATATTTGGTCTTCTTGTCCGGAAATCGTGACAATCCGTTCCAAGGAAATGAACCAGTCCTTCTTTCATAATCTTCTTACAAAAAGATGCTCGTTTATCAAAAATTCCTCCGATCAGGCTTTCCGCATTTATCTGAATATATGCACCTGTTTCGACCAGTTCGACAATCTTGTCTACATGTCCGAAAACTGCTTTGTATCGCTCTACATGCGCAAGGATTGGAATATATCCTGCATATACAAAATCCTGAACCGCGCGATATATATGCGAATAGGCATCTGATGTCGCAAACTCCACTAAAACATAACGGGTCCCATTCATCGTCAATGCTTTCCCTTGTTTCAGATCTGAAACTGTCCCTTGCTGATAATATAATTCGCTCCCAAGGTATAGCTGAATCTCTGGATAATACTTGTATGCCTTCTCTCTGATCGCCTCAAACTTCTCTCTCAATACTTCTGTATCCGGATGTCCAAACTTCGGACCGTAATGCGGAGTCAGTATTACCTGATCCACGCCTTGTTCCCGTTCTTCATCCAACAGTCCCATTGAATCATTGATGTCCTTTGCTCCATCATCAACTCCATATAATATATGTGTATGAATATCTATCAACGCCATAACAATCTCTTTTCTAAGTCTGATATTTATATTATTTTTGATAACTTAAGAAATATACTAATATAATATACCATCTTTATTCTCAAGTTACAATGCTTTTTCTTATCAAAAAGAAATACAATTTATACTATTCTTTGCTGAACTCAACTAACTCTAATCCCTCATTACGATCAAGTACAAACTGGATTCCCCATTCATTCTTAAATAACAACAGTGGATTTCCTCGCATATCTTTGACTTTCTTAACTTCAGATACACCACGTAATTTGTTCATATCCGTGTTGCGGTCTTTGATCCAGCGGATTGCCTGATATGGCAATGGTTCTAAACGGATCTCGCAGTTGTATTCATTTTCCAGACGGTATTTTAAGACATCAAACTGAAGTGTTCCTACAACTCCGACGATGATCTCTGCAAATCCTGCTTCATGTTCCTGGAAGATCTGGATAGCACCTTCCTGTGCAATCTGTTCTACACCTTTCACAAACTGCTTACGCTTCATAGAATCTAACTGGATGACTCTTGCAAAATGTTCTGGTGCGAATGTTGGGATTCCTTCATATTCAAAGTCATCTTTTGGAAGGCAGACAGTGTCTCCGATAGAGAAGATTCCCGGGTCAAATACTCCGATGATATCTCCTGCATACGCCTCTTCTACGATCTTACGTTCCTGTGCCATGATCTGCTGTGGCTGGGAAAGCCTCATCTTTTTCTTACTCTGTACATGTTTTACTTCCATGTTCGCTTCGAATTTACCGGAACAGATTCTCATAAATGCAATTCTGTCACGGTGATTTTTGTTCATATTTGCCTGAATCTTAAAGACAAACGCTGAAAAACCATTTTCCACAGGATCTACTTCTTCTCCCTTGGATGTTCTTGCAAGTGGTCTGTTTGTCATCTTCAGGAAATGCTCTAAGAATGGTTCTACACCAAAGTTTGTAAGTGCTGATCCAAAGAATACTGGAGATAGTTTTCCCTGATGTACTTTCTCCATATCAAGATCTGCTGCCGCACCATCTAATAATTCAATTTCTTCCATCAGATTCTCATAGAAATCTTCTCCGATCAGATCTGCTGCATTATCATCATCTGCTGAAATGATCGTTTCTTTTGCTTCTTTTGCACCACCTGTGGAGACTGCCTCGAATCGTAAGATATTTCTTGATGCACGCTCGTATACACCCTTAAATTCTTTTCCACATCCGATCGGCCAGTTGATCGGACATGTCTCGATCCCTAAGACTTTCTCGATATCGTCTAACAAATCGAATGTATCCTTAGCTTCACGGTCCATCTTATTGATAAATGTAAAGATCGGGATATGTCTCATAACACAGACCTTAAATAACTTGATCGTCTGTGGTTCGACACCCTTGGAAGCATCGATCACCATGACGGCACAATCCGCTGCCATCAGTGTACGATACGTATCTTCAGAGAAGTCCTCATGTCCTGGTGTATCAAGAATATTGATACATTTTCCTTCGTATTCAAACTGTAATACAGAAGAAGTGACAGAGATACCTCTTTCTTTTTCAATCTCCATCCAGTCAGATACTGCATGTTTGGAGTTTGCCTTTCCTTTCACAGACCCCGCTGTATTTATCGCTCCTCCATATAAAAGGAACTTCTCAGTCAACGTTGTCTTACCGGCATCCGGATGGGAAATGATCGCAAATGTTCTTCTTTTCTTTATCTCATTCGTAAAATCTGCCATGTTATTCTACTCCTACTATTTTCTCAATGTCACTCAAACTCTTATTATATGGTATTTTTGCTATAATATCAATCCCCTGATTCACTCGTATTTGTACTTTCATGGATCGGTGTGATCACCACATTTGCAGCATTTACCTCTGCTTTGCGTGTGACAATATCCTCGATCTGTGCCCGTTTTGCATCCGACAGATCCGCCACATCAACGACCACATCTGCGGATTCTTCGGTAAGACTTACCACCGCATCCTGAAAACCTTTGCTGGCAAGCAGAGTCTCAATTGCAACCTCCTGTTCGGCGCGCTGTGTCATCTCCACCATCTGCGCAACTGCATCTGCTTTCTGGTCTTCTGCGATATCTGCATTATCAATGATCGCCTGCAGGGTTTCTTTGTTTTTTGCCCGCACCTGCTCCCGGTTCACTTTTGCCTGTGCTACAAGCGCACTGACCGATCCATTTGTCAGCACCGCCTCTCCCGGATTTCCGTCCACCTGATCGTTATCCGCTGTCTGGAGGGAGCTGTCACCTCCTGTGTCCTGATCCGAAATATCCAGAAGTTCCTTATTTGCCATCTCGCTTCCCGTCTCTGCTGTTTTGTTTTTCGAGCCAAAAATTTTTCCGGAATAGTTCAGATATCCTGCCGCAGCGATCATCACCGCAAGAACCGCAATCACAATCTGATTTTTCTTAAATACTTTTTTCACTATCCTTCCTCCTATAAGATTCTTTTTTAGTTATGCTTCATTACTTTTATCTTATGCGTGTCTACTCCGAATAATGCCTGCACAGCCTCTGTGATATTTTCAATCACGATGGCATTATCTCCGCCATCTGCAATTACGAGAACACCTTCTATCCGGGGACTTAATTCCTGTTTCACATATGGCGTTTCTTCTCCATTTCCGTTTGCATAAATTGCCGTCTCTGAAGAACTGGTATTTTTTCCTCCGCTCTCCCCTTCCTGCACCTCACTTGTCATCTCCTGGTCCTTTTCCACTACCTTTTCCGAGGAAGAAGCCAGAGTGATCATCACCTTTACATTTCCAACTCCTTCTACTTTTGCAAGTGCATTTTCCAGCCGTGTTTCCAGTGCATCTGTATAAGTATCCTCCGATGCATTTTCCGCCTTCTGCACCTGCTGTTCATCCTGTGTCTGGTCTGATTTTATATCGGAAACAGGCATCGCGATCACAACCAGAAGCAGTCCGACAAGCAATATGATCAGCCACTTGTCTTTTTTTATTTTACGGATTTCAAACATCTTCATTCACCGCCCTTTTCGAGCAAATCCGCCGCATACTCCATCTCTTTTATCATCTGCTCATACTCCGCCGTC
>OJMN01000209.1_pt1 | contig 37452 bp, 56 predicted proteins | sample 1597261 | NCBI WGS metagenome assembly OJMN01 (sample SAMEA2452130, study PRJEB22498) | human gut metagenome | biome: human feces; feature: human gut; material: feces | place: Australia | collected 2012 | reverse complement strand
AAAACATCTCACTGAAATTCAGAGGATCTGAAAATCAGAGGATACTTCATAAAAAAGACGGCATTTGGCTGCCTTGCGAAGATATGTAAAACAAAACCGCTCCCCGTGACATCACGAAGAGCGGTTTTTTATACAAATTGTAGGGGGACGGCGTCCTCGGCGTCCCATTTATTGACCATGTGTCATGTTCTTGACCTTACTTTTCAGACTTTGTAAAGAATATCGCCTTTATAAGCTGGATAACGAGCATAGAGCCAAAGCTTAGAATGTATATCCATGCAAACTGCATACCTGTCATGTCTGCTATCTTGAAAAGTCCCTTGAGTGGTGGAACGAGCAGAACGGAGTTTAAAAATACCATTCCAAGACCGAACGCCATAAGACCGAACTTGTTGTTGAAAAAGTCCTTTGAGAAGATAACAGGACCTTTTTTCTTGCAGGAGAATCCGTGGAACAATCTTGCAGAGCAAAGCACCGCGAATGCCATCGTCATACCAAGAGCTGCGCTTGTCTTGTTTCCCATAAGGAAAGCCGAAGCTACTGCTATCGCTATAACTACGCCATACAATGCAATCTCGCCCAGGAAAGGACGTGTGAGTATAGATTCATTTGCGTTTCTTGGCTTGCGTTTCATGACCTCTTCGGAGTGAGGTTCAAGACCCAAACCGATAGCAGGAAGCGAGTCTGTAAGCAGATTAATAAACAGCAAATGTATTGCCGCAAACGGAACAGGAAGTCCAAGCAGTGAGTTGAAAAGCACCACAAGAATTGCCGCAAAGTTGCCCGAAAGCAGGAAGAGTATAGCCTTTTTAATGTTCTCGTAAATGTTTCTGCCGTTTCTTATGGCCTTGACTATAGTTGCAAAGTTATCGTCTGCAAGCACCATTGAGGCAGCGTCCTTTGAAACCTCAGTTCCTGTGATGCCCATTGCAACGCCCACATCAGCCTGCTTTAACGCAGGTGCGTCGTTCACACCGTCGCCTGTCATGGAAACTATACAGCCGTTTGCCTGCCAAGCCTTTACGATCCTTATTTTATGCTCAGGTGTAACACGAGCGTAAACAGCCTTGTCCTTTACAAAGTCAACAAGCTCTTCGTCTGAATAAGCGTCAAGCTCGTGACCCTCAACAGCCTTTGAGTTGTCGTCAAGAATACCTATCTCACGGGCAATAGCCGAAGCCGTAACGATATGGTCGCCTGTTATCATGACTGGCTTTATGCCTGCCTTGCGGCATTCCGCAACAGCCGCCTTTGATTCCTCTCTCGGAGGATCCATCATAGCAATAAGACCGACAAACTCCAATCCATCCTCATCCTCTGGACATACGGTATCCTTGTCGAATTTTTTCTCTGCAAATGCAAGTATACGCAGACCTCTTTCCGAAAGCTCTGCCACACGCTGGGTTATAACAGCCTTTTCCTCGTCGCTTGAAGTTATCCTGTTTATAAGAACGTCAGCCGCACCCTTTACATAAAGTACCTTTTCGCCGTCGATAACGTGCAGAGTTGACATAAGCTTTCTGTCTGAATCAAATGGTATCTCAGAAATTCTAGGGAGATCTTCCCTCACCTTGTCAGTGTCGATACCAAGCTTTGTGCCAAAATTGATAAGAGCCGTTTCTGTAGGGTCGCCTATCTCAACGCCGTCCTTACAGCTTGAATCGTTGCAAAGGATCATGGCTCTTGTCATAGTCTTGACCTTTTCATCGTCAAGATCAACAGCGTCAGTGTCGATTATCCTGCCGTCTACCATTATTTTTCTGACCGTCATCTTGTTCTGAGTAAGAGTACCGGTCTTGTCAGAGCATATTACAGAAACACTGCCCAAGCCCTCAACAGCTTGAAGCTTTCTTATGATAGCGTTTTCCTTTGACATTTTCTGTGTACCGAAAGAAAGCACAATAGTAACGATAGAGCTGAGAGCCTCAGGAATAGCCGCAACAGCAAGTGCGATAGCGAACATGAACGAATCCATAAGCTTGCCGCCACGAAGCACACTAAGTCCGAACACTACTGCACAAACGATAAGGATAGCTATAGAAAGCTTTTTGCCGAACTCGTCAAGCGTGTTCTGGAGAGGCGTTTTTCTCTCTGATGCGTTTTGGATAAGTGAAGCTATCTTGCCCACCTCAGTGTCCATACCCACCTCAGTGACAAGCATTTTTCCTCTGCCGTATGTGACAAAAGAGCCTGAATAAACCATGTTAGCACGTTCAGCAAGAGGCTTTTCGCCCTCTATATCGCTCATATCCTTGTCGATATTAACGCTCTCGCCTGTGAGTGCCGACTCGTTCACCTGAACAGAAGCGCACTCTACGAGTCGTCCGTCTGCACATATCTGGTCGCCCGCCTCAATAAGAAGAATGTCGCCCACTGCGATCTCCTCAGATGGGATAATGACCTTTTCACCGTTACGAAGCGCCTTAGCCGTCGGTGCAGAAAGCTTTTTAAGGTTCGTCAGTGACTTTTCAGCCTTGACGGTCTGAACTGTACCCAAAATAGCGTTCATTGTGATAACAACGAGAATTACCGCACAGCTCTCAACGTCTTTCATGAAAGCTGAAACTATCGCAGCAATAATGAGTATAAGCACAAGGAAGTCCTTATACTGCTCTAAAAAAATCATGGGAATGGACTTTTTCTTGCCCTCCGTGATAACATTTCGTCCGAACTTTTCGCAGTTTTTCACTGCCTGCTCGGTTGAAAGACCATTTTCACCTGATGAAAACTCAGTGTAAAGCTGGTCAAGTTTTTTCTGATACTGCTTCATAAAATACCACCTTTTTTATTTTTTCCTGTAGTCGCTGCCGATATACCCTTCAAAGCCTCCTTTTCTCATAGGCTCAGAAAAATAAACGCATAAAAAATCGGCAAGACGTTTATTGGGTAAACTGCGCCTATGGCAATTTAATCAATAAAAGTCTCGCCGTTTAGATATGCAGCGGTCCCTCATCGGAACGTACTGACGCAAACATAAACGGATCTCTCCGCCAGCTACTCTCTTTTACTATGAGGTTATTATAACCTATATTTTTGATTTTGTCAATAGTTTTTTATATATTTTATTGTACATTTGCAACTCATTTGCTTGATCTCATTTTCAAACACTGCCCTTGATTATTATTCCAAAAGGTGATATAATAGCATTGGTGATAATAATGAAAAGGAAAATACTTGTAGGTCTGCTTACCGCCGTTATCTTTTTGGCTTGCGCCCTTGTGATAAATATAACCCCAAAGGTGGAGAAAGGTTCAGTTGTGCTGACCTGTGACGGAAGCAAATATGAGCTTCCCGGCACTGAAAAGACACGATACTGCAACGGCAAGAGCGAGAGCCTTTCCGCTGAAAAGAGCTTTGAAGATCTGCTCTCCTCTGTACCGTCATTTAATATAAAGGCAGATGTAGATAAGGACGGCAATGTTACCCTTAAAACCCCTATGTCCGTAGAAGCCACAGGGGACAGGTTCGGCGACGTGCTTTACACTGTCTACAGCTATGACGGAAAGGTGCTTGCCAAGGAGTCCAAAAAGCTGGAGCTTCCGAAAGAGGATATTGACGGCTGTCTTGTGAAAATAAAAATTACATGGGGCAAGAAAGACACAAGCTATCTTGAAGAAGATTACTGGTTTGCCGCAATGTACAATACCGAAAGATAAATACAACATCAAGATGTTGGGGCGACCTCTGGTCGCTCACTTTCTTTCTGTAAACTTTCAGACAACAAAACGTCGGACGAATTTGAAAACGTCCGACGTTTTGTTTTTTAACATATTTGAAATCCGATTATGCCCGCCATACAAATAACGCTGCCGATAAATCTCAGCTTTGTGATAGGCTCTTTTCTTATGAGCGCTATAACAAACAGCGAACACAGTATCATAGGCTGGATAAATGACGCACTCGCAAGGCTCACAGCAATAACAGCGTTCTCCGCAAGCAGACCTGCCACATTCGGAATCTTTGTAAGCACAACCACCCATGCGCCCTTTTGATTTTTCTTGAATATCTCCAAAGGCTTTGCCCTCGGCAGAAGTATGATAGCCATAAGTATAAGTGCAAAGAACAGCGCCATAGTCGAGGATATGTAATTCTCTGACGCTCTTACAACTATGCCGTAGCCGTATCTTGCCAAAAGATAGAACACCAAAGGAACAACTATCCTGCGGTAATTTATATTGCCGCTGCCCGTTCTGCCTGATTTTGCGATAAAAACAAGTCCTGCAACAGTAAGCACGATAAAAAGGAACTTGAAAATGCTCGGCTTTTCACCAAGAAAAATATCCGTTGCATAGGACATGAAAAGGGTGATACCAAGCCAAGCCTTAAGCTCAAAGGCTGATATTTCATCAAGGATAATAGCCGAAAGCTTAAATTCAAGGATTTTCGACAAGCACAACAGACCTATCGCCGCAAATGACTGCCAGCTAAGCGTAATAGTCCTGTCGAGGAAAGGCAGACAGCAAGCCATGAAAACAGCCGTTGCCGCCGCCATTAAGAATCCAAGCTCATCGCCGTTGAATTTTGCCGTTGAAACAGCGTACTTGTCACTAAGGGAACATATTGTGTAGCATACAACTACAAGTATAAGCAAAAACATTATTTTTCTTCTTCCTTACTATATGATTTTCTAAGACCTGTATGCTGTGAAACATACGAAATAATGGGCGACCCAAGGTCGCCCCTACGCAAAGCCGATTTATCAGTTCTTTTTATTTTTCACAAGCCATACTACCGCCAAAATACCAAGTATCACTGAGAACAGAGTAGCAACAGCTAGACATATCCAGCTTGCATACTGACTTTGTATAAATTCGTTCTGCGATTGGCTTCCTATAAGGGTATCTACCCCCGATTGCGAGCCTAATGCCGAGAACAGTATTATAAATGCCATTCTCACATTCATTACGCAGGCTATAACGCTGTAAATATGCACTATACCCTGAAAAAGACACACTCCGCAGTCGTCCTTTACATAGCTTTTCACTCCAAGCACCGCACATACCACCGACACTGCCGTGTAGATAATGAACGCCGCAAAAAGCACTATCGTTGGCACTTTTGCCCCCTCGGTTTTCACTATCATGCTCATAAGCCCAGCCATACACCCCATGAACACAGCCGCTGCCGCAAGCCCTGCAACAGACCATTTTCTGTATAAAAGCTCTGACTTTTTTATCTGCTCTTTCTTTATCTGCTTAGGCATTTTCTTCCTCCGCCTTCTTGCTTTCAAGCTCCTCCTCAGATATCTTGAAGCGTATCCTGTCTATTTTCTGCTCGTCCTCCATTTTCACTGTCATCTCAAAAGGCGGACAGCTTATAACTTCATTCTGCTCAGGAAGTCTGTCAAGCATATCCATTATCCAGCCACCGAGAGATGTTCTTTCGGTTTCGATAGTGTCCTCCGGCAGTCCTATCCTGTCAAGAAAATCCGATACCGAAAGCTCCGCCGACGCCTCATAAACGCCGTCGCTTATTTTCACAAGGGAGGTATCCTCCTCGTCGCTTTCATCATATATCTCGCCCACAAGCTCCTCTATGATATCCTCAAGAGTACAAATACCCTCCGTGCCGCCATATTGGTCAAGCACCACCGCCATATGCACCTTTTTGCGCTGCATCTGCTTCAAGATCTCAGATATCTTGCGGTTTTCAGTTATGTAAAGGGGCTTGTTCATTATAAGGCTTATGTCCGTTTTACCCTTCAGATACATTTCAAAAAAGTCAGCCTGGTGGATAAGTCCCACAATGTGGTCTATATCCTTGTCATACACAGGAAGCCTTGAAAACTTTGTCTGCACAAAGCGTTTTTTTATGCTCTCCATATCCTCATGAAGCTCAACACCCTCGATATTTACTCTCGGCACAAGTATCTCGCTTATGGTTATCTCGTCAAAATCCAGTGCCGAACGCACAAGCTCCGACTCCTGCTCTTCAAGTACGCCCTCGTCCTGTATCTCGTCTATGATATATTTAAGCTCTTCCTCAGTAACAGACGGCTCGCTGTTCTTGTTGCCCACAATCTTTGAAACACCGCTTTTTATGCCCATAAAAACAGCCGTAATAGGTGTGATGATGAACATGAATGCGGAAAGCGGAGCCGCCATAAGAATAGAAAACCGCTCAGAATTTTCCTTTGCAAGGCTCTTAGGCAAGATCTCACCAAAAATAAGCACAAGCACCGTCATGACTACGGTAGCCAGACCCACGCTTCCCTTGCCGAATTTCTCAGTAAAAAGCACAGTCGCCAGTGATGATGAAGAAATGTTCACCACATTGTTTCCCACAAGTATGGCAGTGAGTGCCTTGTCAAAATTATCGCATATGTTCATTGCCTTCTTTGCAGACTTGTTTCCGTCGTCTGCAAGTTTTTTAAGCCTTATCCTGTTGCATGAAGAAAACGCTGTCTCCGTTGCAGAACAAATAGCAGACAGCATAAGAAGCACAGCGATGATAACAACTTTCATAAAATAAAATTATCCTTTCAGGTCAGAGTATAAATTTGCTGCCCTAGTTATAAAAATAGCACTAAAGGCAGTCATGAAAACTGACTACATATAGTTATCATAACATATTTTTTAACCAATTGCAACAGTATTATTGAAAAAACGATGTAAAAGAGTTATAATATTCTTTGTGTTCATAATATTCATATGCACAAAAGGAGATAACAAAAATGGCAAAGAAAGATAAGGACATTTTCGACAAAATAATGGACTGGAAGATATTCGGCTGGTTCAGACCATTTTACGTCAAAAACAAGGAAATGCTTTTGTATCTGTTTTTCGGCGTACTCACCACCGCAGTCAGCTTTGTGACCGCAGGCATCTCAAAAGTGCTTTTGGAGCAGGCAGGCATAGGCAAGGGCGGTGTTTCCACCACAAGCACCGTCATATCATGGATATGTGCAGTAACATTTGCATACATAACCAACAGGATATGGGTTTTCGAGTCTGAAGCAGAGGGCAAAAAGGCGATAATCTCCGAAGCGGCTTCATTTTACGGCGGAAGGATATTCACTCTTCTCGTAGAAATGTTCATGATGTGGCTTGGCTACTCACTTCTCAGCTTCAACTATTGGGTAACAAAGATAGTGGCAAACGTTGTTGTGCTGATACTTAACTATGTCATCAGCAAGCTTGTGGTCTTCAGAAAGAAATAAGCATACATAAAAAGCTGTCGGCAAAAAATGCTGACAGCTTTTTTTCATCAGTTGCCACGTTGCAACCGACTAATCTCTGTACATAAGCGTGACCGCCATTCCGTTTATCACGCCCACTACAACTCCGCACACAATGAAAAACACCTTGATAGGCAGGTCAAGCAGAAGCGAGATAAGCCCGAACACGATAACGAACGCCATTGCTCCGCCTATCTGCACAAGAAACTTTCTTTTCACAAGCACAGGAAAACGCTCAGCAAGCTTTGCGGTCTTGTTACCCTTGTGGTCAATTATCCTGTAAATAAGCTGAGTCAGTGCCATTGGTATTCCGATAAATAAAATTGCTGTTATAAGTTTGTCCATTTTAAATTCCTCCATTTTTCACTTAAATTATAGCTTTTTTTGTATCAAAAAAGGCTGCCCAAGACGCAGTTCGTCCGTGGGCAGCCTCATTGCTGCATATAAAATTTCTTTTATCAACAATTAAAGAACTCTTACGCCAACAACGCCCTCGATAGACTTGAAAGCGTCAGCGTCAACGTCGCCTGTAACATCGAGCATTGTGTAAGCCCAGTCTTTCTTAGACTTGTTTACAAGGTTCTCGATATTTGCGCCCTTGTCAGATACAACAGATGTGATCTGTGCGATAAGTGCAGGAACGTTCTTGTGAAGCACGCAAACAAGGTGGTCGCCTGTTTTAGCAAGCTCTGCATTAGGGAAGTTTACAGAATTCTTGATAGTTCCCTTCTCGATATAGTCGATAAGCTCGTGAGCAGCCATTGTTGCGCAGTTGTCCTCAGACTCAGGTGTGGAAGCGCCAAGGTGTGGAAGAACGATAACATTCTCCTCGCCAAGAACAACATCATCTGCAAAGTCTGTTACATACTTTGCTACCTTGCCGTCCTTGATAGCCTTTACAACAGCCGCACTGTTGATAAGCTCGCCTCTTGCAAGGTTGATAAGACGAACGCCGTCCTTCATCATTGCTATCTGAGCTTCGTCGATAGTGTTCTTTGTGTCAGGTGTATAAGGAACGTGGATAGTGATATAATCGCTATTCTTGTAGATATCGTTGATATCAGCAGTTACCTTTACAGCAGGCTCGAGCTGGATAGCTGCGTTTACTGAAAGGAATGGGTCGTAGCCGATAACGTCCATGCCAAGTGCAACGGCTGCGTTTGCAATCTTTCCGCCGATAGCACCAAGACCGATTACACCAAGTGTCTTGCCCAATATCTCAGGACCTGCGAACTTAGACTTGCCGCCCTCAACTGTCTTTGGAGCGTCAGGAGTGCCCTTAAGTGAAGCAGCCCATGCAGCAGCCTCTGTTATCTTTCTTGAAGCAAGAAGAAGCGCACAAATAGCAAGCTCCTTAACAGCGTTTGAGTTTGCGCCAGGTGTGTTGAATACAACGATTCCCTGCTCTGCGCACTTCTCAACTGGGATATTGTTTACGCCAGCACCTGCTCTTGCAATAGCAAGCAGGCTCTCAGGCATTTCCATATCGTGCATCTTTGCTGAACGTACCATTATAGCGGTAGGATTTTCAGCATTGTCGCTTACTGTGTACCTAGCCTTGTCAAAGATATCAGTACCGCAGGCAGCGATCTTATTTAATGTCTTTATCTCATACATTGTAAATTACCCTCTCTTATAATAAGGTTACGCTTATGCGTTCTCAGCCTCGAACTTCTTCATGAACTCAACGAGCTTTTCAACACCCTCAATAGGCATTGCATTGTAGATAGACGCTCTCATTCCGCCGACAGTTCTGTGACCCTTGAGGTTTACAAAGCCTGCTGCTGTAGCCTCAGCAACGAACTTCTTGTCAAGCTCAGCGTCGCCTGTTACGAATGGAACGTTCATAAGAGATCTGTCCTCAGGAACAACAGTGCCCTTGAAGAGCTTGCTCTGGTCAAGATAATCATAGAGTATCTTAGCCTTCTTCTCGTTGTGAGCCTTCATAGCCTCAAGACCGCCCATTTTCTTTATCCACTTGAATACCTTGCCGCAGATGTAGATGCCATAGCAAGGAGGTGTATTGTAAAGAGAGTCAGCGTCAGCCTGAGTTTTCCACTTGAGCATTGTAGGTGTTCCCTTGAGAACGTCATCAGTGATAAGATCTTCTCTGATGATAGCAATAACAACGCCGGCAGGACCAACGTTCTTCTGAACGCCGCCGTAAATAACGCCGTACTTTGTTACGTCAACAGGCTCAGACAGGAAGCAGGAAGAAACGTCTGCAACAAGTGTGTGACCCTTTGTGTTAGGCAGAGTCTTGTACTTTGTACCATAGATAGTATTGTTTTCGCAGATATAAACATAGTCAGCGTCCTCTGGGATATCCAGATCTGAACAATCAGGGATATAAGAGAAAGTCTTGTCAGCAGAAGAAGCCACAGCAACAGCCTCGCCGTATTTCTGAGCCTCCTGATAAGCCTTCTTAGCCCACTGACCTGTGATTATGTAAGCCGCTTTCTTGTTCTTCATAAGGTTCATAGGAACGGCTGAGAACTGCTGAGAAGCACCGCCCTGAAGGAACAGCACCTTATAGTTATCAGGGATACCCATAAGATCTCTGATGTCCTTTTCAGCTTCCTTGATGATGTCATCGAACGCCTTGGAACGATGGCTCATCTCCATTACGCTCATACCTGTGCCCTTATAATCGAGCATTTCATCGGCAGCTTCCTTAAGCACTTCCTCAGGGAGTACAGCAGGACCTGCGCTGAAGTTATATACTCTACCCATTGTTAAACCCTCCATATAAATTAGTTTCTTAGTTTCATTATTTATAAAGACTATAAATATATAAATTAATAATAATATTATATGCCTTTTATAAAAAAAAGTCAAGGGCTGTCATATAAAAATACTCACTCGTCATAAGTTTTTGTACATATCAGCACATAAAGCAGCCCTAAAAACGTGCATTTTTTCACCTTACTTATGCCGTTATATATAATAAGCACTGAAAAGCATGAAAAATCAGAATAATACTAAAGCGTTAAAAAGAGGTTAAAATTTTTGGTATTCCTTGAAATCTCCATATTTGTGTAGTATAATGTAATCAATAGAATGCGACAGTTGTAAAAAAATCGGGGAACAATTGTCACTCTCAGGGAAAGAGGATATATATGCAAAAGATATTTTATGTTTCAAGAAACGAGGACAAAGCCCATGATGGAAAAGCCCCGGATATGGACAGATTTCAGCGAGTTGAAAAGCTCAACAGTCTGATCGCGGCAGGCTGGGCTATAAAAGAAATGAAAAGCGAAAACAACAGCACATTCTTTGTGCTTGAGAAAGCAGACTAGACTTAAAATGGCGGTATAAAACCGTACCCTGCCAATAACGCAGACACGACGTCCCGCCAACAAGTTCGCCAGGTCTTTCAACAAACTTATAGGACGGTAGCCCCACCGTCCTTTTTTATGTGCAGATAAATTTTGCGAAAACGTTTTATGGGTATTGCAATTCAGAGAGAAATATTGTATAATTAATGTAATCGTTTTAGCAAAAACAAATGATACTATACATAATTATAAAGGAGTAAAAAAATATGGCTTATGTAATCGGCGTAGACTGCGGCACAAGCGGCACTAAGACGGTGCTTTTTGACGAAAAGGGCACTGTTATTTCTTCTGTAACTATTGAATATCCTATGTATCAGCCTAAAAACGGCTATGCAGAACAGGATCCTGCTGACTGGGCAAACGCAATGATAAACACTATCAAGGCTGTTATGACCAAAAGCGGCGTAAATAAAGAGGACGTTGCAGGCGTTGGTATCTCAGGTCAGATGCACGGACTTGTTATGCTCGACAAGGACAACAACGTGCTTAGAAAGTCCATAATATGGTGCGATCAGAGAACTGCCGCAGAAGTTGAAGAAATGAACGAAAAGCTCGGCAGAGAAAAGCTCATCAAGATAACAGCAAACCCTGCCCTCACAGGCTGGACGGCTGCGAAAATTCTTTGGGTAAAGAACAACGAGCCTGATATATATGAAAAGTGCAGACACATCCTTCTGCCAAAGGACTATCTGAGATTTATCCTCACCGGTGAATATGCAACAGAGGTTTCCGACGCAAGCGGTATGCAGCTTCTTGACGTGCCAAACCGCTGCTGGTCAAAGGAAGTCTGCGATACGCTTGGCATTGATATGTCAATGCTGGGCAAGGTGTACGAGTCATGCGAGGTAACAGGCAAGGTCACAAAGAAAATGGCTGAGCTTACAGGACTTAAAGAGGGTACTATAGTAGTAGGCGGAGCAGGCGACAATGCCGCTGCGGCTATCGGAACAGGCGTTGCAGAGGACGGCAAGGCGTTCACAACCATCGGAACATCAGGCGTTGTATTCGCACACACTTCTTCTATCTCTATCGACCCAAAGGGCAGAGTTCACACCTGCTGTGCAGCAGTACCGAACGCATGGCACGTTATGGGTGTTACACAAGGCGCAGGACTTTCGCTGAAATGGTTTAGGGATAATTTCTGCAATGCAGAGAAAGAAACAGCAAAGTGCATGGGTGTTGACGAATATTATCTCATGGATAAGGAAGCAGAGAAAGTGCCTGTTGGTGCAAACAGACTTCTCTATCTGCCATATCTCATGGGCGAAAGAACACCGCATCTTGACCCTGACGCAAGAGGAGTATTCTTCGGACTTTCCGCAATGCACACAAAGCGTGATATGCTGAGAGCAGTAATGGAGGGCGTATCATACTCCCTGAGAGATTGCGTTGAGGTATTCAGAGAAATGGATATCAACGTATCTGATATGATGGCATGCGGAGGCGGCGGAAGCTCACCGCTGTGGAGATCAATGCTCGCAGATCTTTACAACTGCCCTGTAAAAACAGCTTCATCGAAAGAAGGTCCAGCCCTTGGCGTAGCACTTCTTGCAGCAACAGGCGCAGGCATTTACTCATCAGTACCGGAAGCTTGTAAGGCAGTAGTAAAGACCGACAAGGTACAGCAGCCTGAAGCAGAGCGAGTACCTGAGTATGAGAAATACTACAAGCTTTACACAGAGATCTATCCTGCACTGAAAGCAGAATTTGCAAAGCTTGCGAAGATGTAATACAAAGCCAAAAGCTCCGATTTGCCGTCGGAGCTTTTTTGTGTTAGAATATTTTGACAACTAAAAAACGGCTCTCCACAATAGAGGAAAGCCGTTTTTTATATATTGGTCGGAGTGACCGGATTTGAACCGACGACCTCTACCACCCCAAGCCCACGCACGAAGTGCGAAGGGCGTTTTTTTATGCCCGAAGCATTAAATGTTGAGGGTGCAGGGCGCATAAAGCTGTGCTGTGCGCCCTGCCTGTCCCCTGCCTGAGTGGCGGTCGCCAAAGTTTTGAACGCAGTGAAAAACTTTGTGTGACATCGCCACGTGCCCACCTTTGGGGTGCAGGTCTGCACACTGTCGCAAGGCTCTTCATGGCCTGCGCCCTGATTGTGTTATATCGGAGCGATAAGCAAGCACCGCTTCTCAACATTAATCCGTAGTGGTTGGCATTTTGTATTCTCGCCGATTAGGCGACACTCAGAAGTCTTGATAGTCATTCGGCTCTGTGTAGTCCTCTTGCTCCTGTCGGTCTATGTCATTGCTGTCATTGAGGTATTTCAGCTCGTCAAGTATGTCCTCTTGTTGGTCGGAGATGTTTTGCAGTAGCTTGATTATGGTGTCTTGTCCTCTGTCCTGATGTGATTGTCTTATGGATATGTTGAAAACACAAATAATTAAAGCAATAACAATTACTAGCCAAATTATATTCAACCCTATGAATATTGCTGTTGCTGTTTCTGCGTTTTGAAATAATTCCTCTAGCATGATTACTCCTCTTTATCCTGATTAATTTTTATCATTATCTGCCCTAGTTTCACAAGCGTTTCATTCTGCTGTTTCAATAGTTCCGTCTGCTCCCTGCTTCTCTTTGATAGATCATTAACAGTTTTGCAAAGGTCAAGAAATTTGCAGATTAGATAAATAATAAGCAAAAAGATTAACGCATCTATGATAATTCGTCCTATAAGTATATATGCTAAAGTTTTGTCTAAACCAAACATTTATTTTCCCTTTATTTTTACTACTGCATTATTGTTGTTGTTTTGATTTATGTTAATTTTTCCGTTGTTCTCTTGATAACTTTCTACATACTTTTTTAGTATGTATTCAATCTGTTTATTTTTACTTCTTCCCTCGCTTTTGGCAATTTCAACAAGTTTATTGTTCAATTCATCAGAAATTCTTAACATAAAGCTTGTTGTTTCCATTGTATCACCTCCATACCATTATAGTACCACAAATTTCACAAAAAATCTAGTATCATTTTGGTAACTATTTATATTGACAATATGGTATCATTATGGTATCATTTAATTGTTATCAAAGTGGTATCAAAATAGTACACTTTTAAGGTATTGCAATGATAATCGTAAGTGTCCCATGGAATTTTTTTAAATTAAATTAATTTGAGCAAAGCGAAAATAAATTTAAGTTAAAAAAATAGGCAATGGAATTCATGAGCAAAGCGAATGAAGTCGCTTGCCGTTCCGCCCCAGCGCTAGCAGGGGCAAAAGGGACACGATAAAGAAACACAAAGGAAAAGGCACGAGGAAAAGCCGAAAAACCTCAGAAAGGAAAAAACATGAAAACAACTATTGTAGGCTGGACAAAAAAGAAAGCATTTAACGGAGTAATCGAGGGCAAGCAGATTAACAGCCCCGAAAAGGTAGTATTTCAGCTTCTGCAGGAAGTTGATAATCCCGACTGTCACGGAAAAATGGTCGATACGCTGAAAATACCGACCGAAAATGCAATCAGACTTAACGGAAATTCTGAGGATTTCAATAAGCTTCTCGGCTGTGATGTAATGCTGAACTATCAGATTTTTAACGGACGTTCTCAGCTTGTTGATATTACCGTTATCAATGCAGACGGAACACTTCACCGCAACACAAAATAATTAGCGGTGAAACCGCTGTTATAAAAATTTAATAAGAAAGGAGTTTTGCTAATTATGGAAGCTGTAACAACAATGCTTAGTAATGCCGTTACTGTTTTTGGTTCTTGTTGGGATGCTATGACAAGCAATGTACCTATTGCAATTCTTGTAGGTCTGTCTCTTCTCGGCTCAGGTGCAGGACTTTTCGCAAAGTTCAGACACGCTGTATAAGCAAAACCATTTACATAAGCGGAGTAATTCAAATTGCTCCGCTTAATTTTTTTGAAAGGAAGTTGATAAATTGAGAAAAAAGATTAAGCAAGTGTTGTGTATGTTCTCTGCACTTGTTGTGATGATATGCTGTGCCGTTCCTGCATTTGCTGATGATGTTAGCAGTGGCGTTTCGTCTAGTAACGTTAATCGTGAGAAACGAATTTCACAAATGATTGACTATGCAAAAAATAACAATATTGATATTGAAAATTCTCATTATATTATGACATATTTTGAGGATAGTTCACAATATTATTGGTGGTATTACATTTTCTTTATTCCTGATGATATTTTGGTTAATGATACATTAATTCTTACACATGGTCGCTATTCATCATCTTTTACTATTTCTTATATTAGTGCTCGTGTTTCTAACTATGGTAACTCTGACATCGCTGATTTAGAATATATTTCTAATGTTGTTTCATCTGGTTTCTCTTTATATGTTGATGATGATGAACAATCACATTCTTACCCTAATCATATTTTTAAATCTAATATTAAAATAACTAACAACGGCGATGATATAACACCTTCTGATCCTAACGCTGTTCCTGCTCCGTTTACTGTTACATATACACCCGAACTTTCATTGAATATGCAAAATAAAATTTACTATCCGTCAAAGGGCGGTGCTAATGCTGATGAAAATGGACTTGTAGCAGCTGAAAATAATAATATAAACCTTGATATAAAGCTTACACCTGAGTTTTTAAAAACGTTCAATGAAAAAGACTTAGGAAAAGCTTATGGCTCTGGCACTTATGCCGTTTTATGTTGTCTTTCAAAAAATCTTCTTAACGCTGGTGATGATTTGCAACGTTTCTTTAATGAAGATGTTGTGCTTTATGCAATGAACCATGACGGCAATTACTATAAGGGACAAGATGATGAAAAAATCAAGTCTGACGGCTCTGCTTCTGACGATTTGAATAGTAATGATACTGTTGATACTTTTGAGCCGTATTTAACATTATATCAAGGTCGAACTCCTATTTATACTATTCCTCGTGACGGCAAGATTACTGTATCTTTTGATCTCACTTCTATTGATTATAAAACACATGGTCTTACTGATGATAGCAAGCTTTATGTTAATGTTATCGGTGTATTTGTAAAGAATAACGGTCATGTTACTCCTCAGAATGGTGAAAAAACTGAGGACACAACATCTTCAACTTGGCTCGGCTCGTATGCCTATCAAGAAGATTTTACAAACCTTAAGACGTGTGAGAAGATTGATGATTTTGTAAAGTCCGTTGATGAAGAAACAGGCAAGCCCGAAACATTCAAGGCTTATCGTGTTTATTCTGTTATTTCAGACCCTTTCTCTTATGAGAAGTTTCCTGATTATGTACCAAAAGTATATAAAGACAAGGACGGAAATACTTACAATCCCTCGACTACAAAGCTTAAAGACTTGTGTAATATACCGCCGTCAAAGGTCACTGACGTTGACCTTGCTAAGGGTTCAGATGGTGTTATAAATGATGGTTCATATATGCAACCTGATGATTATAACAAGTATCTTGATAAAAAGAAAATCAATGCTAATTTCGGCTCTGTTGATTTCACGGATATAAAGTCCATTTTCAGTACAACGGGCACATATTGGGATTTTCTTACCGCCGCTCTTTCTTGTTTGCCGTCATGGTTTTATGCTGTGTTCTCTGCATGGTTTGTGCTGTTCTTAGCTATTGCGCTTATCAAGCTTGTTTTACCTACGTGAGGTGAATTATGGATATAATACATGGTATTGAATTAGTTTTTAAATTTCTGATGAACTGTATGTCTTATACGTTTCCATTTGGAAAATACAGCTTTACTCTCGGTTCGGCTATTATAGGCGGTATGCTTTTATCAATCAGCTTGACGTTATTATATTTTATGCTTAGAAAGTAGGTTTATTATGTTAGTAAATATTGTTTTAGTCGTCCTCGTTGCTCTTATGGTCCTTTCTCTTGTATGGCTCGTTAGGAGGTAGAAAAATGCTTAACTTGGTTTTGTTTATACTCGCTGTCTGCTTTATGGTTTGTACTATAAGCGGTGTTATAGGTTTCTTTACTGACCTTAGAAACTTTAAAGCTGAACATGAGTTCAGCGGAAACAGAAAACAGCTTATTGAGCTTTTGATGTTCGGTGAAGATGTTGAAATAAAAGCCGTTCCAGTGGCTGAAACTGATGATAGTGAGGTGAACGATAATGAAAGTACACATAGTGTTTGATGAAAATAACCCATTTTTTCAGCTTTTGAAGTCAATGGGCTGTGATCTCTCGCAAGAAGTCATGAATAGATATGACGCTTTGCTTCTCGGCATGGCTTTTATATTCGCTGTGGTTATGCTCTGTATCTTCTGCAAGTTCTTTTATAATGTGATGATACGCATGACACGTTGTGCAAGTGCGGTGTGAGGTGTTACATGAATAGAAAACTATTTCATATAATTAACTTTATGTGTTGTATGCTTGATACTTGGTTTTTCATTGCTCCCTTTATAGTTTTTCATGTAATTACTTTTAATAGTATTGTTTCATATCCCTTTACTACTCCTAAACAAACTGCTTTATTTGGATTTGTTTTTTCTTTTCTTTTGGAGATTATTATACATCATCTTATTTTTTCTGTTTATCATCTTGTTGATTATTTTAGAAAGGATTAATGTTATGATACTATTTGATTACATAAAACAAATACCGCCCTTTATCGCCTATGAAGTGTATGACCACCTTTTCGGTGCATACTTCAATTATTCTGCTATCTTTCAAGGATGGGGCATACACCTCTATACTGGTAAATTCGGCACCGGTAAAACGTCAACCCTCGCTCAGATAGCATATAACTATTGCGTTCGTTATCCTCAGTTGTCTATACTTACAAATATCAATCTTCAAAACTTCCCTGAGTGGACTAACATTTATAAGCTTAATTCCGCTCAAGATATCCTGCACGCTCCTAAAAATTGCATTGTGGTTATTGATGAAATAGGTACTATTTTTAATTCTCGTGATTTCTCAGGTGGTAAAAGAGCCGTCCCTAAACCGCTTTTTCAGCACCTTTGTCAATGTAGAAAGCGCAAAATGATGATACTTGCTACAGTTCAACGCTTCAATCTGCTTGATAAACAGATACGAGATATAACGGCTACAGTGTCAACGTGCCGTGCTACATTCCGTCACCCTTATACACGTCTTATTAAGGTTAAAACCTATGATATAGACGAGTATGAAGCGTATACGGAGAATAAGTCATATATGCCGAAAAAGCTTTACAGCCGTTTGTATTTGCAGACTAATCAGAGCCGACAGCTATATGATACTTCTCAGCTTGTAGATAATATGCTTGATAAGGAGTACATCAGCGACACGGAAATACTTGCCAATCGTGGAGTAGATGTCACAAGTGACATCATGCATGATAGAAAGACAAGCAGAAGCCTGCGAAAAAGGCGTGGCGTATAGCCACGAGCGACCGCAGGGGCGAGCGCTTGCGCCGCCCTGCGGTGCGTGTGGCTATTACTTGATATTAGCCACAAAAAGCACTCACCTAATAAATGGGAGTTGATATAAATGCCCCTAAAAACGTCCTCTAAAGAGGTCAAGTGCAATACAAAGATAAAGGAATATCGTGACGGCAGTTATACTATAACACGTTCTGACCGACACATTTTTAAAGACCCTGCATTTGAGTATCACTGCAAGCATGAGCATAGTATTGACGAACGTTCAAGACAAGTTCAACTTAAAAAGGCTCGTGAAAATTACATATGTTATTTTGAGTATGAGGACGAAAACGGAAACATAATGTTTGATATGCTTGATACTCGTAAGTTTAAAGATAAGCAGTCACAATGCGGTGAAGTTCGTTCCGATAGTGTTCAAAGAGCAAAGCAAAGTATCTTTGATATAGTTTATCAAAATGATTGGAAATACTTCCTTACTATTACCTTTAATGGTGATAACCTTGACCGCACAAACCCTAAAGAAGTCATAAAGCCTTTGAAAAAATGGCTTGAAAATGCAGTTAGTAGAAAAGGTCTTAAATATATCTTAGTTCCTGAGTATCACAAAAAAGGCGGTATACATTGCCACGCTCTTATAAACGATTGTGACTTTAAGTTCGTAGATAGTGGTACACGTCTTGTTAAGGGTCATGACAAGCCCCTTAAAATAGATACTATAAAGCGCCTGCATATATGTGATAAGCTCGGCTGTGATATATCTGATTTGCCTGTTGTATATAACGTGTCTGATTGGCACTATGGTTTCTCAACAGCTATTCAGACTTACGGACAGATGTCAAACCTAGCTTTTTACGTCACAAAGTACATTACTAAGGACGTAAAGAAAATTTTCGGTAAATTCTTCTGGAGTAGCAAGAACATTGTTCGTAAAACTAATGAGATCTATTGCAATTCAGACTTTAAAGATGATTTACCGATAGTTTCTCCCCCTCGTGCTAATGTCTGTTATCAGTATGAAAGTAGTTTCACCTTTTCAAGTCAAGTCGAAAAGAACTGCAATGATATACTTCAATATCTTAAAGAGAATGGAAATGATGATGTCCTATGATTTTTAAAGAATGGTTTGAGATGTTCTATAACGCATACTGCGTTGATGTGATAGCCTATGATTGCTATAAGGACTATTACTATATAAATCAAAAACACTTCGGTTATATAGCCGATATGGAGCTTCTGAGCGTAAAGCCTATTGATATTCAGAATTGTCTTAAATCCACCCTATCTTACAGTAATGACCGCCAAAGACGTTCATATTTCTTACTTAAACGTGTATTCCGTGAAGCTATAGTTAATGGCTATTGTGACAAAAACCCTTGCGACTATGTTAAACCTCCAAAACGTATAAAAAAAGAAGCTGAATATTTCAGCCCCGATAATCTCGTACACCTTTTTGATGATGATAGTAGAGTCTGCAGAATGTTTCAGCTTGACTTGTGGACAGGTCTCCGCCGTGGTGAACTTCTCGCCCTTAGTTGGGATAACATTGACCTTGATAACAGATATCTTAAAGTCTGTCAGACACTTGTACATACTTCATGCGGTGATAGGATTGTACAGACCACAAAATCTCGCCGTGATAGGCTTATCCCTCTGCATAGTAATGCTATTGCTATACTTAATCATATACGCTCTCAGGATGTCTCAGACGGCTTTCTGTTCGTTTCACCTATAACTCATACAGTTATATCCCTTAGACGTTATAACAGGCTCTACAGAGCGTTCTATGAGCAACAAAAAACAAAGTATCCTGATTTACAGTATCTCACCCCGCACAAGCTTAGACATAGCTATGCAACGTATCTCATTCAGTGCGGTGCAGATATCGAAACCCTCAGAGCATTGCTCGGACACGTTGATATAACAACTACCCAGCGTTATGTACATAGCAATTTCAACCAAATGTGCAAGGCTGTGAATAATTTAAAATTTGAATAATATATTATATTAATTAGAAAGATGTGATTTTATGGCTTTTATCCCTATTATTTTATTTTTGCTTTTGATTTTAGTTCTTATTCTCATTTTCGTTGATGTTTTTCTTTTCTATGGTGATAATCTTGATATCCTGTTACTTTTGGCTTTTTTGTTAGCTTATATAAATCCTTTAATTGTCTGTGTTTTTTATAAATAATGAGTTACATATAATAAAAAGAATGCAGGGGCTTAATGCTCCTGCATATCTTTTTCGAGTAGTTCAATTATAAGTGCGTTCAAGCTCTTTCCCTTGCGTTCTGCATGGGCTTTGTAGACTTCACGCTTGCCTTTTGGCACTCGCACCTTGATATCGTCAAGTTTATTTTTCATGTACTTTGCAGTTGCTTTTTTTTGTGCTTCTGAATATGCCATAATATCACCGCCTTTACTGATATTATACTACATTTTATATATGTGTACAATATACATAATGCACAATATGTACCCTATATATTTGTTTATTTTATCAATTGATATATTGTACCCGATATGCTATAATTAATACAGACAAAGGGAAAGCGGATAACCCACAAACCGCAGAAAGGGTGTTTAAAATGACTATTGAACGAATGAAAGATATTGCTAAGGATCGCATGGAGCTACAAATATCATTTTTTTCTCGTAATGTGATTTCATTTGATGAACTTTTCGCTACTCTCTTATCTTTTAAATGTGTCGAATTATTTACTGATGCTGAATATTTGGACTATGTTAGCCGTATTCGCCAAATTCACCAATCTAGGGGGTTGACTGTTTCAGCCCCACCCCATTAATCAAATCTGAAAGGATTGCTTAAAATGACTATTTCAAACTACTATGTTCGTGAGTATCTTCACCTTTATCGTGAATATCGTAAAGTAATTAATATATTTGATGTTTTTCTTTTGTATGGGAAAATAGAATACACTCTCGGTGAGTTGCGGAGAGATTCTTCTCTTGATTTTCAATTTCGCTGTGCCCTCCATGATAGGCTCTTTAATCTTTCCTGCCGTACTTGCGGAAAGTTCGGCGAACTTAATTCTCAGAATGATTTCTGAAAAAAAAAGGCTGTCGCAAGTGCAACAGCCTTTTGTATTGGTCGGAGTGACCGGATTTGAACCGACGACCTCTACCACCCCAAGGTAGCGCGCTACCAATCTGCGCCACACCCCGATATCGTATATATTATACCCGATTTGGATACAATAGTCAAGAGTTTTCAGTCAAAATAAAAAAATTGCAAAAAAGGTATTGACATTCACATTCATTTGTGATATAATAAATAAGCACTCAAGAGAGAGCACAAAAAATATCGCGGGATGGAGCAGTTCGGTAGCTCGTCGGGCTCATAACCCGAAGGTCGTTGGTTCAAATCCAGCTCCCGCAACCAGAGAGAAGGCTGTTGCAATTGCGACAGCCTATTTTTTTTTGTTGAATAGTGCTAAAGATTTTCAAACGCAAGAATTTTTTCATGTAATTCAGAAGCGAATTTTTCAAGAGCAGACTTAGACCAAATTAAATTCGATTGATTTTTTTTGAGTAAATCAAGGGTATAACTATAAGCAGCTTTATAAATTTCATAATCGGATATAGCAGTAAGAGTAATCAACCCTTTTTCATAGTACGAATCCATTGCAAACATAAGCTGAAAGCATATCCTACTTAGTCTTTCTTCTTCAACATCATTATCTAAATTTAAAATAATATTTTGCCACTTTGCATTATAAACACGATACGCAAAAGCAAGAATATAATAATTATCAACAGTATCAAATTTTTTCATTTTAATAAACCTTTCAACTTGACATTTAGTAAAATTTGTGTTATACTCGGATTTACAAAGCGGAGGATATCCGAGTTTGTGTGTGATTATGTAGTCGGTGTGTTTTGACGGATAGCCGACTACATTTTTTATGCTTCTTCAAGCATTTGTTTGAGTTCGTTAATCAGCTTTGATAAAGCTTCATATTCGCAATCAGCATGAATATTATAAGCCTTTTCGATAATAATTCTAAGCTGTTCACGCTTTGCATACTTTATCGCAAGTTCTGTAGCTGTAGGCATGTTCTGCATTATCCTCACTCCTTTCAATTTCCTCCGCTGTGAAAGTTACCTTTATCTCTTTCACTATATATATTATAGCATATTGCTAGCAATATATCAATAGGCATTTTGCATGAAATTTGCTAGCATTATATGTTGAAATTGTATATTGATAGCATTATAATTATATGATATAATAGAGCAAAGAGGTGATAACATGGTAAGCGAAGCACAAAAGAAAGCCACAAGCAAATATATTTCAAAAGCATATGACCAAGTATCTTTACGAATGCCAAAGGGCAAACGAGAAGAATACAAAGCCCATGCAGAACGGCAAGGCAAGAGCCTGAACGCCCTTATAATTGAACTACTCGAAAAAGATATGCAGGAGCATTAAGCCCCTGCATTTTTTTATTAATCATTTTCCTGCTGTTTTGCATAATCTCTCATAAATTGAGGGGCGGAACAATTTTCACAAACAGTTGAATCCGTAAAATGATAAACACATTCATCACAATAACCATAACAGCCGCACTCAAAAAAACCGCATTTCTTATTATCACACTTACCGAAATCAGTATTTTCCTTGCACCAAAAATTAAACTCTTTCATTTTCAACATTCCTTTCAAAATTCTCAATAATCATTTCAAGAACATAGCTCACATAAAGCAGAAACACCCCTGAATAAGCCGTAAGTGCTACCCTCATAAGTTATCACCCTTATAAGGTGAAAGCTTATAGCCTATCGTTTTCGACATCTGAGCTTTATTCTCAGCAGATACATGAGTATATGTATCAGCCGTAAGCTTGTATGTACTGTGACCGAGCCACTCCGAAACCTCTTTCATACTGAAACCGCTATTAAGCATAAGCGTTGCATTGCTATGTCTAAGGTCATGTATACGAATTTTCGGTAAATCATTCTTGCGGAGCAAGTCTTGAAAGGCGTGCAGTACATAATCATAGTGAAGCGGTACACCCTCAGCGTTAACGCAAACATAATTCCTTGCCTTGCACAGTGGAGCTTGTCTGCCATAAAGCTTTTGCAAATAATCAAGCTGCTCATTACTAAGAGGAAATTCACGGCGAGATTTTACAGTTTTCATTCTCTTGTTTTGACTTTCGACCCAATGCCCTGACTTATAGTCTTTTATCCTAGTTCTTGTTTCACGGATATAAAGACAACGCCCGAGGAAGTCAACATTATCCCAACGCAAACCAAGTATCTCGGACTTGCGAAGTCCAAACCACACAGCGAGATACACAAAGCTTTCTATCTGAGTACCATAAGCCGCACGCAGGAGCTTCAAGAGCTGTTCTTCTGTATAGTATGACATTTCATTTTCAACCTTTCTAGGAAGCGAAAAAGCCGTGTAAGGGTTTTTGCTTATAAAATCGTTCTTATATGCGTAATTCAGACACGCACGCATGACTTCATGATGTTTACGGAGCGTATTCACAGAAAGCCTTGTATCATGCAGTATGTGCCTTTGATAGCCCTCTATGTGCATAGGCTTAACGTCAATAAGCTTAAGTCCTTTGCTCTTGAAATAAGGGTAAAGGTATTTTGTAATGATACCTACATAGCCATCATAAGTTGACGGAGATTTTCTGTAACACGTTTCATTATTCCATACTATGATATAGTCACAGAACAATATTTTATCCGTGTCAATGTTTTCAATGCTCATTATCATTTTGCCAAGGTCCTTTCCTGATGATAGTTGTTATAGATTTTTACCTTTGTCACGTTATCAAGCTGATGAAAGACGGCTCTTGAAAGTCTGTGCTTGCGGAGATATTCAAGGAAACTTTTTGATTCAGTTGCAGGCGAAGTATTACGTAAAGCCCTAACAATATCAGAATTGCAATCGTTATTATAAAAGCTTTCAAGTATTTGTTGCTGAACGTTTTCAGACAATGACAAATAATGATTATAACTAATCCTGCAAGTATCAGATAGAAAACGTTGAAAAGCAATAAGCATTTCATCATTCATTTAGTTCACTCCTTTCAAAATAATCATCATATTCCTTGCGGTACTCGTCAGAGTAAATATAATCAAGGAAATCTGCAATATTATCAAACCTAGCTGAAACTTCTTCAAAGTTCGGAATAATATTTACATTTGTATTGTACTTATACTGGTTAGAGGTATAAGGTTTTGTAATAGCCGACTTTGAAACGCTATCAAAATCGGTATTACTGTATATGATCTGAGGGTCTCGATTACAGTTTCGACTGCTCCAATAATACTTGCCGAATATCTTATTATTGCCCTTTGTAATATATTTTGTGATATAGAACGCAAGAGCCGCCGAATTATTTTCCACAGGAATAGCCGTGGAAAAGCCGTATTTCCATTCAGGTATATTATACACAACGTTTCTAACGTGCAAGTTTTTTTCATCAATAGTCTTTAATGTAACAGGCTTGTTATATCCAGTTACAAGCCTTGTGCCTGAATCGACCATATCAAAGCAATCATTGATAAGAGCGTGACAATGTATACCGCCGTTCTTATGCCTTTCAGGAATGAGCAAGTATTTCATATCTTTCCGCTTGACCTGATTTTCAAGCCACCGCCTAAGTTTTTTCTTAACAAAATCAGCATTAGAAAAATCGTATTCACTACCATTGAAAGTAATAGTGAGAAAATACGCCCACTCATTTGAAAAGGCTATATCAAAGACCTTGTCTTTTGCACGCTTTAATATATCCGTCCGTTCCCCTCTTTCCTCTTTTGAAACCTTTGCAGGTTTTTTGATTATATCAAACATATCTGTTTGAGTATCTTCTTCCTGCTGAGATTTCTCAAATTTCTCCCATTTTCGTTTAAGCTGTAATATTTTCTGATTTTGCTGATACTCTTTAAGGTTTTTATCAACGAATATGTAATTGTTGCAATAAGTTGTTGTCGAAGAGCCGTCAGCATAGATTTTTGTTTTAGTATTTTTTAAAACGACCTCAGGGGGTAAATCATAAAAATTTGCCATTTTCCCACCGCCATTTTAGTTTTTGACGGAAATTTGCGGTTATTATCAAGTATATAACCGCAAATTTCTAAGCTTGCAAGCTGTTCGCCACGGCGCACGCAGAAGCGTGCGCACGTGGCTGAATCAATCTTGCATAGCTTTTAAAATTCTGCTTGCTATTTTCTCTTGCTCACTCGTCCGACCGATTTTCAGCCCCTTAACAATTTCTTCTGTGTCATAAAGCGACCTTAATTCATCAGTAGCACAGAATGTTTCTTTCCATTCTTTCGGACGTTTCCTCGTTCCTGCACTGCCCTGCTCTCCATTAATGAGATAATTTTCTTTTGTATAGCACTTATTGACGATAAGACGTGAATTAAAATACGCCTTACAATCTATGATATAATTGACCTGCTCACGAATTATTTTTGTACACCTTTTCCACTCCTGAGCCGACCCCCATATACACTTGTGTAAATGCCGTTGCAGCGAGATATATTCGAGAAGCTCGTCCGGAGCATCTTTCCATGATTGAGAATTAAGAGTCAGGTGCATTTCATCGAACAGAAACAGCACGCCTTGATTAACACCGTTTTCGTCAATATTCTCAACGTTCAAGATATCTTCCCAACAATCAAAAAATCTGTCAGCCACTTCCGTGTGAAAATTTGCACAAATAAGCACTTTTGGAAATCTACTCTTGACCTCTTGCGCACGTTTCACCATGCTTATAGTTTTACCTCGACCGCCTAAGCCGTTATAGAGATATAGCCCATACATATTGAACGGAACTTCTTCACCTTTAAGCCGCTTTCTAATAGTCTTGAAAGTGTCCTTTACCGATAGAGGGAACGCATGAAGCACAGGAGTACCAAACAGCATAAGAAGCACGATAACACCCACCACAACGCTTCCCAAGGCGAGAGGTATAAGCATAGCTTTCCAATTGATATTAGCAAATGCCGACCACATTATAAAAGCCCCCTTACAAAGTTCACTAGTGCAGATACAAGCAAAAGTCCGAGAACAAAGAAAATGCTCTCAAACATCAATTCAAGATTTAAGAATTGGTCAAGCTGATACAGAAAAGAAATCATATCCCTAAGAGCTGAATAAGCTTCATCACTTATTGAGAATGACTTAAAGAACGGCAGACTAAAGAACAGCTCTACTATTTTCGCAGTTATCATTATTCTCCCTCACTTTCACTAGATTCATGGAGCTGTATTCCGAAGCAACGGAACAAAGCCTTAATTGTCGCATAGATACAGATAGCGTACATTGCTATAGTTGAAGCATTGAACAGAGCACTCTTAAGCTCGTTCGGAGCGGAGTTCATATTAAAATCAAAGTCCTTTCCGAAAAGTGTAAACGTAACTGAATTTGATGATGATTGCTTACCCTGCTGAAAAGCTTTTCTCAACTTTGCATAAGCAGGAAACTTGCTTTCTATAGCCACATTCAAATCTTTTGAGTTAGGTACAAAAAGATAGGTCACGAGCTTCTTCAAGTCGACCACGAGATTATACAGTGCAATGCCGATATTTTTAACGATAGTCCACAAACACTTGCCGAGCCACTCAAAGATACCTAAGAAGTTGAAGAATATAAATTTCAAAGCCGCCCACAGCCAACGGAAGAAGCCTGTGAAAGCGTTCCACAGAAATTCAACAACCGCCTTTAAAAAGTCCGATATGCCGTCCAAGTCATGAAACATATCAAAATTAACGTAATCCCTTATATCAGGAAAATCAGTATCTATATAATCAGACAATGAAGGAAATTCTTCATAGTCTTTCTTTTCGCTGAAAGGCTCTTTCTTGTGACTATCTACAGTATCAACAAGACTATATTCATAGCTTGCTGCACAGAATCGGTCTTTATATAGTGCCTCGTCACCTTTACCTTTAGCAGCTATAAGGAAGAAATAAAGCTTGCCCGTATTTTCAATATCTTTGTTACTGTTATACCGCATAATGCCGTCACGCATAACATTCAGAGGGATTGAGCCATGCAAAGGGTTTTCTTTCGTGAAATCTCCCGAAGTGTCCATAGGGAGATAGTACCAGCCGTCAGAGTTAGGATAATCCCATTCTGATTGATTAGACACGGCAATGTTTACGTTGTATACATCATTATCATTTTTCGGTTCAAAATTAAACAAAAAGTTTTTGCTATCATCATCATAAGTAATAGAAGCTTTATATGGTTTCGCAAATGGACTTGATACATCAAGTTTATCTCCATTATTGGTAATGTTAACATTTGTAGCATAAATGTGATTAAGATTAGAATGTGATTGTTCATCATCATCAACATATAAAGAAAAAGAAGATACATCAACATTAGCACGATATTCTAAATCATCTATGTCAGAGTTACCATAGTCAGAAACACGAGCCTTAATAAAAGAATTAGTAAAAGATGATGAATAGCGACCATGTGTAAGAATTAATGTATCATTAACCAAAATATCATCAGGAATAAAGAAAATGTAATACCACCAATAATATTGTGAACTATCCTCAAAATATGTCATAATATAATGAGAATTTTCAATATCAATATTGTTATTTTTTGCATAATCAATCATTTGTGAAAATCGTTTCACACGAATAACGTTACTAGACGAACCACCACCGCTAACATCATCAAGTGCAAACACAGGCAACACACAAGCAGAACACATCACGATAAGGGCAAGCACTAATGACAGCGTTGCTTTAAGTTTTCTATTTATCATAATTCCCCCTTAAAAATTGGCATAATAAAAGGGCAGTTCACTGAATGAACTGCCCTCGTTGCTGTCAGGCTTACGCCTTTACGTACTTTTTGAACATTCTGATAGCAATGCCGATTACAGTTGTCAGAGTTATCACAGGGATAAGAGCGACGATAGAATCGGAAATGCCCTGAATAGCAGAGTTAGCGAACTGTGTCATAACTTCACCGACATTTACGAGAGTATTGCCACCTTCTGCAGTTGTAGAAACAGGATTCATTAACACATTCTCCTTTCTTAATTAATTAAGCTATATATCCACTTGCCAAACTTGATGACAAGATAAATACCGATAGATATTGTTATCAAAAAGCATATAGTGCCTAAATATGAAATTGTAATATTTTGATTATTGATTATAGTGTGCTGATTTTCGATAACAGCCGACATAGTATATTCATCAGTCTGCTCAGAGGTAGAAACAGACGATACATCAATTTGTGAAGAAGTGACATCATTCAACGCCCACAACCTCAATTCCCTGAGCCTGTCGCTCCAGTTCTTTAACACGGAACTGCAGTTTAGAAATTTCTTTATTTTTCTTATCAATTGCCTTAAAGCAACGAGTAAGGCAATAAAACAGGGCAAGCGCCACCACCAAGCAAAAATAAAGTGCGTATACTGTCATGTTCAAGCCCCCTTAGATAATGACCGCTTCAAGCTTCTTCTTATCGTTATAGAAATACTGGATTTCCGTTCCGACAAGTTCTCCGATATCTTTCATAGACACATCTTTGCCGAACACGTTTCCTCTTTCGCTCCAAGCACACTTGCAGTCATTGGCGATAGTGTAACCGACACCCTGAACGAAATTTGAATCATCTGCCAACTTGTTTTCTATAGGCTTTTGCACCTGTAGCACCAAGTTGTCATAGTCGATTGATTTTCCGTTATCGTCCGTAAATGTGCCTTTCTTGTGGATTGCTCCTATAAGTATTCCTCTCATGTTTTTTTTCCTTTCTGCGGTTGAGGTTATCCGCTCACCTTTACTTTACGTTTAGGTCATATGTAACCTACAATTAGCATTATAGGTCACATATAGCCTATTGTCAAGACTTTTAAGGTCACTTGTGATATAATTTGTTTACTTAAACAAAATTAAGGCGATTAAATTATGATAAATTACCAAAAGTGTAACAACAAAGGAGTGACAAAAATTAGTACAAATTATTATCCAAGGTTGAAAGACCTCAGAGAGGACAAAGATTTAAGCCAAGAAGATGTGGCAAGAATACTAGGGACAGAGCAATCATATTATGCCAAGTATGAAAACGGCGTAAGACCAATCCCATTTGAAAGAGTAATAAAGCTTGCGCTTTTTTATGATGTGAGCATTGACTATATAGCAGGATTGACAAATGACAAGCGCGGCAGAGGATACAAGGAGCAAAGCAACGGAAAATACAACATAACACAGAAAAACAGCCCTAAGGCTGTTATCAAAATCAAGGAGGAAAAGTAATGGAAGCAGTATTTACAACATTTGCGGTTTGGTTTATAATTGGATTAATTGTATTTATTTTAATCATTGTAGCGATTATAGGCACATGGTTTGAAGCACGTGAAATGCGCAAGGAGCTGGAGCAGGTCAACGCATACCTTGCAACGCTCAATGACAACATGATTATAGGTTTTCAGAACAACGACCGCCAAAGCCGCAACTTCTGAGAGCCTGCCGCCCTCGTTCCTGCTTTCCTGAGCTGTCGCTCTTGCCGTCCTGCGGAGCTTGTGCGCTTTTCTGCACTGTGCTATCGCCCCTGACGTGCTGTTTCTCCCTCGTGGAGTTTGTGTGCTCCCCCTGCGCTGTGCTATCGCCCCTGACGTGCTGTTTCACCCTTGTGGAGCTTGTGCGCTCCCCCTGCACTGTGCTGTCGCCCCTGCCGTGCTGTTTCTCCCTTGTGGAACTTGTGCGCTCCCCTGCGCTGTGTTTGGTGCGAACTGCGTTCGCAATGAGGGGGTATCTTGAGCGGCGTTCCCCTCTTTTTGGAGCATTGAAAGCATTGAAAACATTGAGAGTGTTGAAAAATCATAGATTTTCCAACACTCCCAACATTTTCAACACTTCCAACACCCCAAAAATTCACCCCCTAGCCGCTCGCCTGATGGATTTCCCACATAGATAGCGCTTCGCTTTTTTTCTTTTTCTCTTAGAATATGCGCTGCTTTCCTCGGGGCTTTTTCTTTGTGGTTTTGTCCGCTGTTTGTGTTTTTTGTTTTCTTTTTCCGTGTTTTTTCTTTTTGCTCTTATGGAGCTTGCCTTGTGTCGCTTGTCGCTCCATGTGAGGGCTTGTGCCTGCTTCCGTGAGTAGTTTTCCCTCGTTGCTTATCACTTCTCCACGGGGCTTATAGTTACTTTTGCGAGGGGCTTCACTCATGCTGTTTGTTGCCTGCTAGTTCTCATAACCCGAAGGTCGTTGGTTCAAATCCAGCTCCCGCAACCATATTGGTGAGACTAAATGGATGCTCACCTCAAAAAGCCCGTATTTACGGGCTTTTTTCATGCTTTTCAGCTGAAAAATTCAAGGTAAAAACCGTGGATGCTTTTTCATGATTTTCACCGACCGGAAGGGTTCGAACCCTCGACAAATGAATATTGTCAAATAAAACGGCAAGCTTTGAGCAGATTTCGCTCCCGGCCTGCCGATTTTTTATGAAAAAACATTCACAAAGTTTAGAAGGCTGTTTTGTCAAATATCACGAAATGTGATAAACGACAAAGCGGTCTTTTTTTATTTCTCAAGAAAGGACGTGATACCCATGTGGCAGATGTACTATATAAAAAGGAAACAAAACGAACGGAGGAAAAGTCAATGAATGAAAAATTGATAATCAACACTAACCTGCTTCGCAAAGAGGCAGAATTTAAGACAAAGTCCTGTGCGGTGGAAAAAGCGATAGCAGTTTCTCATGCTGAGTTTGATAATTTAAAAAGGCATCCCTTGCAGGACAATGACCTGATCGCTGAGAACACAGATTTGATGTACTGCGACAGAGATGATATTTATCATTGTCTGCTGATCTACGATGAGGAACAGGGTGACGGTCTGCTGATCGAAGCTGAAGGCTCATCCTACGCTAGATACGTTCAGTATATTCCAAACGCAAAGCTGTTGTACGAAAATCATATTCAGACGCATTTGCAGGAAATGAAATTTTACTGTCCCCTTGAGATCAGCAGAGTACCTGAATGTTGGTCTGATGAGGAATACGAAAAAATCTCCTCCTATGAAGCTTCTGCTTACAAATCGGAGATAAATCATTTTATCAGCGATTTCAATTTGCCCGAAGAAAAAGAGCGAGGTCTGATGCATTGGTACGATAGAGGCAATTCTGTTGACCGAAAGGTGTTTTCCGCATTTATGTCGGTCGAAGAACATAACGGAGAACTTGTGGGAGTGGTCACAGCAAACGTTCACGGTCAGCTTACGGAAGATGAACTTGAGGATCTCCGTGAATATTGTACCGGGCAGTTAAGCGACGGCGCAGGAGAGAGTCTGGAGCAAAGACCGATAAAAACTCCCGACGGAGAAATTTATATCAGCTTTTGGAATTCCGACAAATGGTTTTTGCAGACGGAGGAAGAAATGAACAGCGATCAGTTTGAGGACATGACCGAAGAACCCGATATGGGAATGACGATGTGAGGTGTTATATGATTTACAACGAAAAGAAGGTAGAAATGCTCAGGCAGAGATATCCGGAAGGAACTCGCATCTGCCTTGACAGAATGAATGATGATCCATTCCCTGTTGAGTCGGGTACTCTTGGCAAGGTCGATCACGTTGATGACATCGGCACTTTGCATTGTATCTTTGACAATGGGAGAACGCTCGGCGTGATCCCAGGCGTGGACGATTTTCACGTTATCAGAGAAGGATCGGAACAAACCGAGGAAGAAGAAATGAATATGTCAATGTAACGGTCAAGTTAAGAAAGCTTGGCCGTTTTTTTATTGAGGAAAGGAACGTGGTAAATGATAAAATATTTCGATATCTTTGCAGGTATCGGCGGATTTCGCTCAGGACTTGAAAAAGCGGGCGGCTTTGAGTGCGTCGGATATTGCGAGATAGATAAGTATGCAAAGAAAGCTTATGAAACTTTGTATGATACAGAAGGTGAGGTGTTTTATGATGACGCAAGAAAAATCGACCCAAACGAGCTGCCTGATCTCGACCTTATATGCGGAGGGTTCCCTTGCCAAAGCTTTTCGATCGCTGGAAAACGGAAAGGATTCAGCGATACCCGAGGAACTCTCTTCTTTGAGATTGCCAGGATTGCCGCCATTAAAAAACCTAAGTATCTGCTCCTTGAAAACGTACCCGGTCTCCTATCGCATAACGGGGGCAGGACGTTTGCGACCATCCTTAGTACGTTGGATGAATTGGGGTACGATGTCGTATGGGAAGTGCTTAACAGCGCAGATTTTAATGTCGCCCAGTCCAGAAAAAGAGTGTATATTATCGGATTTCATAGAGAAAAGTGTTCCGGAAAAGTATTGTCTTTCACAGATGCAAATCCAAAAACTCTTGTCCAAAGAATTCCCGGAAAGGAAGGAAACCGAGTCTACTCCGTTGAGGGACTGAGCATAACGCTTACAAGCCAGGCAGGAGGTTTCGGCGGAAAAACAGGCCTTTATGAGATAATCGGCCTGCCGATAAAATCAAAAACTAAGTCAGGCTATCAGATAGCTCTGCCCGGCGACAGTATTGACCTTGCATATCCAAATATGAATTCAAGGCGTGGGAGAGTTGGCAAGGAGATAGCTCATACCCTTACAACAAGCTGTAATCAGGGATATTACGCATTGGGGATAGATATGAATCCTGAGCCGAAGGTCACAGAGCTTGCAAGATGTATAACCGCAAGACAGGACAGCGGTATCGGTCATCACAAAGGCGAAAAATCCGGAGTTGTCCTCATAACAGACCCGATAGCCGTACTTGACCCTGCAAAAGCAGAAACAAGACAGCAGGGTCGAAGATTTAAACTTCCCAACGAGCCTATGTTTACGATAACTGTAACGGACAGACACGGCGTTGTTTACTGCGGATATATCCGAAAGCTTATGCCTTTGGAGTGCTGGAGACTGCAGGGCTTTACCGATGAGCAGTTTGAAAGGGTGAAAGCCACAGGAATGTCCGACGCTCAGCTTTACAAACAGGCAGGAAATGCAGTGACCACAAATGTTGTGGAGGCAGTTGCAAGAATAATTTTAGAAACGGAAAAAGGAGAAAACGCATGAGCAATGTGATAAAGATTTTTGAGAATGAAGAATTTGGTTCGGTAAGAACTTTTGAGGAACAGGGAAAGGTTTTGTTTTGTGGTTCTGATGTTGCAAAAGCGTTAGGATACAGCAAGCCAAACAACGCAATTTCGGCTCATTGCAGGTGTGCCCTGAAACGGGGCATACCTCATCCGCAGTCCACTGAAAAAACAATCATAATGACTTTCATACCCGAAGGCGATGTTTATCGTTTGATTTCTCATTCAAGATTGCCGTCCGCTGAGAAATTTGAAAGCTGGATATTTGACGAAGTACTACCCACAATCCGCAAGACTGGCGGTTACGTTTCAAACGAAAATATGTTCATCGAAAACTACTTCCCCTTTCTGGAAGAGCCGTATCAAAAGCTTTTCCGTTTGCAGATGACAGCGATAAGAAAGCTGAACGAGCGTATCAGGCACGATCAGCCGTTGGTTGATTTTGCAAATCATGTGTCCAATACCGATAATCTTATCGATATGAACGCAATGGCAAAGCTTGCGGCTGATGAGCATTTTAAGATCGGCAGGACAAGGCTGTTCCGCTGGCTCAAATACATGGGAGTGCTTATGGCGAATAATCTTCCTTATCAGCAGTTTATCGACCGCGGATATTTCGCAGTTAAGGAGTCGATATTCGAGGTCAACGGTTTGAAAAAGACCTATCAGCAGACGCTTGTGACGGGCAAGGGGCAGAGGTTTGTTATTGGTCTGCTGAAAAAATATTACGGGAAGGAGATGATTCAGTAATGGATATCAAGGATATTTCCTTGCATGAACTTAGAAAAATGAACGATTGCGAAGGTCTTGTCCTGCAGGGCTGCGGCGGAGATTTGTCGGAATGGGTAGACGGCATAAACGATATGCTTACAGAAAGCGGAATATTGCAGAATGGAAGTAAGTTTGAAAAAGCATATTCGTTTAAAAACGGAGACCTTACCTGTCTGCTGTTTCCCTTTGAAAATGTTCAGCTTGATGTAGGTAAGCTTGCAATATGGCGTCTTCAGACAAGAAATGATTTTGGAAGCACGTGGCTGTCGGATTATGCGGAGAACTCTTTGGGAGGATATATTCAGGATAAGTCGGAAACCGAAGATTTTGGAATGGAGATGATGTAAATGACGTATTTGTTCATTGGAATGATGATAGGTGTTATCATCGGAACAACGATAGGTTCTCTTGCCGTGGCTTTTAAGTCTGCTGAAAAAGAGATCGCACGTCTTGATAAGGAGGTCAAAGATGCACACAAACAGAGTTAAAGCCAAAGTAGACTTCAAGTTCTGTATGGGTAATATCCCTGCAATGCTGAGAGCCACAAAGCCTGTGCTTTCGGAAAAGCAATACAAGGAGCTGTGTAATGAGGTAAACAAAGCCGACGGCTACCTTGAACAGAAACGCATAATATTCAGCTATGTTGACCCGATTATTAAGGGCTGAGATACAACAAATGAAAATCAGCGGGCAGGCAGTATAGCTCATATTAAATTCGAGCGTGAAATGCGCCGTCCGCGCTAGGACAGGTCGTTTTGCCAATGACAGAAAACTTCTGTTTTTAGCAAAGCGACTTTCTTTCTGTCATTGGTTCTAGCGGCAGAAAGGAAGAAAATGAACAGTTTTATGTCATGGGTAGGTGGGAAGAAAAATCTTCGTGACGAAGTGCTTGCAAGATTTCCGCCTTACTATGAAAGGTATATCGAGGTCTTCGGCGGTGCAGGCTGGGTGCTTTTTCACAAGCCGCCCGGTGCAGATTTTGAGGTGTATAATGACTTTAATTCAAATCTTGCAAATCTGTACCGCTGCGTTCGTGACAAACCTGCAAAGCTGAAATACAAGCTTAGGTATGTGCTTGATTCAAGAGAAGATTTTGACCTGACTTCAAGCCTGCATAAGCGTGGTATACTGCCAAGGCTTTATGACGTTGACAGGGCGGCTAAGTTTTATCAGCTTATACGTTACAGCTATGCAAGCGGTCTTGACAGCTTTGGAAGTCAGCCGCATTCAATGTGGTCTGATTTTCCGATGATAGATCTTGCGGCTAGGCGTTTGCAGAAGGTCGTTATCGAAAACAAGGATTTTGAAAAGCTCATCAGGCAGTACGACCGCCCTGTCAGCTTTTTTTATTGCGATCCGCCGTACTTTGCAACTGAAAACTACTACAAAGACGTTGGTTTTAAAACCAAGGATCATATTAGGCTCAGGGATTCGCTAATGGATATCAAGGGCAAGTTTCTTGTTTCCTACAATGACTGTCCTGAAATCCGTGAGATATGGGATAAGCCTAATATTCACATTGAGGAGATCAGCAGACTGAATAATCTGGCGCAGAGATACGACGGCGGCTGTCAGTATGCGGAGCTGCTCATATCCAATTACGATACAAGCGAGAGATTACAGGCGGTTCGCCAGCTTTCGCTGTTTGACGATGAAACAGACAATTTGGAGGTATAATTTTATGAGAAAGATTATTTTTGCACAGGTACTCACAACCAACGGAACTACCGTATTTTCGGGGCTTTTTGATGAAAACGAAAATCCCGTAAGCGTGGAAACGGAGTGCGATGATAGCGGAGTGACGCTTACGATATGGCGCAATGCTCCTGAAACAGAACGCCGTGACTGCGGTATCTCGGAGGAAGAAATAGAGAGGACTCGCGCTATGTACGATGATTGTGGAGATTGTCCGCTGTGGGATTATTGCAATGAAGATGAGGAGGTTGTATCATGAGTTATCTTTATAGACATTCTTTTGAAAACGCTGAACAAAGCGGAGAGATCGAGGCATACCGTGAAAGTCAGAAAGAAAATATCCGATGTAAAAATGCGATAGAAAAAGCTATTGCGGATAATTTTGACGGCTATTATTTAAGCGATACAGCGGTCAGGACAGCGCTTGCCGATTTCGGTTATGACCGCACAATGTGGGTACTGGCGGCAAGTATTCTGAATAAGAATGATGACGGACGTTTCTCACATGAAAATAAGGAGTGGGCAAGGTCTGTTATCCCCCCATATATTCCCCAAAAAGAAATGCGAGAATATTGCGTTGATTCTCATCCTGCCGTGCTTAACGGCTTTATCGATGAGGTCAGAAAGAAATATAGCAAGCTCGGACTTGTGGGAGAAAAGCAGAGCGTTCACTCCGATAAGCCGCAGGACTACGAAAGAAAGCTGTTGATCCTTAAGCCGGAAATTCTTAATGAGCAGTTCAAGAATCCCATAAATCAGTATTTCTACGCAACGGGAGGTTTTGGCTGCGATCCCGAAAAATCGGGCAGAAAGGTGTTCGGGCAGTTTCTTGCGGACGGCGAGAAGGCGCATTTTTACCGTGAGGATTTCTGCGGAGTTGCGGACTATGATCAGATTCCAAAATGGGCAGTTGAACGGCTTGCGCAGATAGAAGCTCCGCAGATGAAAATACGCATATTTCAGATCGATCACGACAAGGACAGTAACAAGCTTGCTTTTATGAATTATGATTACGCACAGGCACACGGCGGCGTGGATTCGTCCATATACCGTCAGATCTACGACGGTACGGTAAACTGCAAAAGCCTTGAAAGCGTTTTTGCCCTCTGCAATTCGGACAAAACACCTCCCGGATATTACGGCGAGTCGATGTCCGTTTCTAATGTTATAGAGGTCTGTGAGGGCAAAAATAAAGGTCTTTACTTCTGCGACAGCGTTGGATTTAAGCCTATTGACTTTGATATTACTCGGACAGACCATAATGATATGATGAAAATTCTTGTAGTGGAGAACGGCAAAACACCGTATAAAGCGGAAATTCGGCACGATATCCATGCTATGCAGTCTGTGGTCGGAGGGTGTATCGAGCCCATATATTTTGAGCCGAAGCAGGACGCTTTAGTTTGGTGCAACGATGAATTTCTGCTTAACGGTTCACAGCCTAATCGCATGGTGGGAAATGTTCTTGTACATGGAACTTTCTTTGTTTCAGGAAATTATATGAACGAATACGGCGAATGGGACAGCTGTTCGCTTACCGATGAGCAGATTAAGAAATATTCCGCAATGTTTGAAACTCCCGTTATCGTATTGGAGCAAGCGGAGAAATTGACCGAGGACTTTGAGGAATCGGAAGAACCCGAAATTACGATGTCATAAACGAAAGGAGCAGGTGATGCAAATGAAAATTTCAGCGACAATCAACAGACTGGTGGACAAACCCGGCAGCAATATCAAGGCGTATGCCAGCGTTACAATGGACGGAATGTTTGCCGTTCACGGACTGAAAGTAATGGAAACCGAGAAAGGCAGATTTGTAAATATGCCCTCAACTTCATATACCGACCGTGACGGCAACAAGCAGTATCCAGACATTTTTCACGCAGTCACAAAATCGGCGAGAAATGCTCTTAATCAGGCTGTTCTGAATGCTTACGATGTCAAACTTCAGCAGATACAGGCAACAGAGATTGAGGTTGAAAAAACTCCCGACGAGGAAATGGCGGATGAACCTGAGCCTGAGATGTCAATGTGATACAAACTCAGGCTTTGTATTCATTGAAT